>ERZ501016.63-NODE-63-length-53605-cov-16.868908_pt1 | contig 53605 bp, 45 predicted proteins | sample MGYA00248889_ERZ501016 | MGnify/ENA primary metagenome ERZ501016 (study PRJEB25958, sample SAMN03398594) | human skin metagenome | study: EMG produced TPA metagenomics assembly of the Human Skin Microbiome Metagenome (human skin metagenome) data set. | reverse complement strand
GGGGCGGCGCGCGCCTGCTGCGGACCGACCCCCGGCGACCCGAGGCGGGGCACGAGGAGCAGCCGCTCGCCTGCGCGGCGACGGACGACCTCGGCGGGGCGCTGTGCGGCACGGGCTTCGGCTACGACGCGGACGTGCGGGCGGAGCAGGGGCGCGTCGTCGCGGGGGTGCTGCCGCAGGTCCGCGACGTCCGCCGCGGCGGGAGCGCGGCGCTCGACCTGTGCTGGGTCGCCGAGGGACGCCTCGACGTCTACTACGAGCAAGGGCTGCACGAGTGGGACCTCGCCGGGGCCTGGCTCGTCGTCACCGAGGCCGGGGGCCAGGTGCTGGGGCTGCGCGGCTCCGCCCCGGCAGACCCCTTCACCGTCGCGGGCCCGCCCGCGCTGACCGGCATGCTCGTGCCGGTGCTGGAGGGGCTGGTCGCGCCGTCCTGAGCCCCGCCAGAGCGCCGGTCAGGGGGGCGCCCAGAGTGCCGGTCAGGGGACCGATCAGAGCGTCGGTCAGAGGGCCGACCCAGGCCGACCCTCTCCCGAGATGCAGCCGATCTCGATTTCGGGCACAATGCGCCGCGAGCCCGGGCACAAAACCGACCAGCGATGCGTTGGACCCGGCGCACCGTCGGGGGAGGTCCCCGCCGAGAGCTGCATGGAGAGGGCCCACATGGCAACTGACTACGACGCACCGCGCAAGACCGACGACGACCTCTCCGAGGACTCCATCGAGGAGCTCAAGGCTCGTCGCGGCGACACCGCCTCGTCGAGCGTGGACGTCGACGAGACCGAGCAGGCCGAGGGCTTCGAGCTGCCCGGGGCGGACCTGTCCGGCGAGGAGCTCTCCGTGCGTGTGCTCCCGCGCCAGGCCGACGAGTTCACCTGCAGCCGTTGTTTCCTCGTGCACCACCGCAGCCAGCTCGCCAAGGAGGTCGGCGGCCAGCCGGTCTGCCGTGAGTGCGCCTGACGAGATCGAGGTGCTGCTGCTCCGGCTCGACCCGGAGCTGGCGCCCCCGGCATACGCCCACCACGACGACGCCGGTGCCGACCTGCGCGCCCGCGAGGACCACGTCCTCGGCCCGGGGGAGCGGTGCCTCGTGCCGACCGGGGTCGCGGTCGCGATCCCGCAGGGGTATGCCGGCTTCGTCCACCCGAGGTCGGGGCTGGCCGCACGGCACGGGGTGACGATCGTCAACGCGCCCGGCACGGTGGACGCGGGCTACCGGGGCGAGATCCTCGTCAACCTGCTCAACACCGATCACGAGCACGCGGTCCGGATCAGCCGCGGCGATCGCATCGCCCAGCTCGTCCTCCAGCGCGTCTCCCGCGCCAGGTTCCGGACAGTAGACTCGCTGCCGGAGTCCGTCCGCGGAGTCACCGGGCACGGGGCCAGCGGACGCGCCTGACGACCCACGCCCCACCACCTGAAGGACACCGATCCCGTGGCTCTCTTCCGCCGAGGCAAGGCCGGCAAGGCCGACGTCGACAGCACCGCCGCCGACACCACGACGCAGGCCCCCGCCCCGCAGCCGGCCAAGGAGCAGGGTCCCTACGACCGCACCGAGGTCAGCGAGCTCGGCGAGCGGCTGGACCTCGGGTCGCTGTGGGTCCCCGGGATCACCGGCATGGAGCTGCGGCTCGAGCTCGACCAGCAGACCGGGGACGTCGTGGCGGTGAGCTGCCACCTGGCGGGCTCGGCCCTGCAGCTGCAGGCCTTCGCCGCGCCGCGGACCCTCGGCATCTGGGACGACATCCGCGACGAGATCGCGGCCGGCATCCAGGGGCAGGGCGGCGCGGCCGAGACGCGCGACGGCAGGTTCGGCACCGAGCTGGCGGTCCAGATGCCCACCGGCCCCGGCAGCTTCGCCCCGGCGCGCTTCCTCGGCGTCGACGGCTCTCGCTGGTTCCTGCGGGGGTTCCTGTCAGGCCCGGCCGCGGAGGACGACCAGCAGGCGGCCGAGCTGCTGCAGGTCTTTGCCGATGTGGTGGTGGTGCGCGGCGACCAGGCGATGGCGCCCCGGGAGCTGCTGCCCCTGACCCTGCCCGAGGGAGCCCAGCCGGGCTTCGACGAGGCCGGTCAGGACGGTCTGGACAGGCACGACGGGCACGACGACGCGCGGCACCGGTCCGCTCGTGGGACCGACGACCTCCAGCCCTTCGAGCGCGGGCCCGAGATCACCGAGATCCGCTGATGGCCACGCGCGCCGACCGCCGAGGCGGCTTCCTGCGCCGAGCGCTGCACCGGATGGTGCGACCGGCGGAGGAGATCGAGGACCACGAGCTTCGCTCGGACTCCGACCGGCTCGGCGTGACCTGCATCGCCGATCTCGTCGACCGCGAGATCGCCACGGTCTCCGGCGCGGTCCGGTCCACGACCCTGAGCCCCGAGGGCACGGTGCCCGCGCTCAAGGCCGAGATCTACGACGGCTCCCAGCCCCTCCAGCTCATCTGGCTCGGCCGGCGCCGCATCGCGGGCGTCCGTCCCGGCACCTACCTCACCGCCCACGGGCGCGTCTGCCGGGTCGACGGCGTCCCCACCATCTACAACCCCCGCTACGAGCTGCTGCCCGGGCGGGGCACGCCCACCGCCGGGGGACGGTGACCGTGTCCGCCGACGTCGAGACGGTCGAGCATCTGATTCGCGCGCGGCTGGCCACCGCCGTCGGGGGCCTGCGGGGGTCGATCGAGGCCGCGCTGCCCACGATCGCCTTCGTCGTCGTGTGGCTGGTGACGAGCGACGTACGCACCGCGGTGATCGCCTCGCTCGTCCCCGTGGCCGTCCTGCTCCTGGCGCGGCTCGTCCAGCGGCAGACGCCCCAGTACGTCCTGTCCAGCCTGGTCGCGACCGCGCTCGCGGCGTTCTTCGCGCTTCGGTCGGGGCGGGCCGAGGACGCCTTCCTGCCCGGCATGGCGCTCAGCGCCGCCTACCTCGCCGGGACGCTCCTGTCGATCCTCGGACGGGTGCCGGCCGTCGGCTTCCTCGTGGCCATCGGCGACCCGGGCTACCGCGAGGACCCGCTCGGGTGGCGGCGCAACGAGCCGCTCGTGCGGGTGAGCGCCCGCCTGACCTGGGTGCTCGTGTGCTTGTTCGCGCTCCGGCTGCTCGTGATGGTCCCGCTCTACCTCGCCGGTCAGGTCGCCGCCCTCGGCGTCGCCAAGATCGCCCTGGGGTGGCCCGCCTACCTCGCCGCGGTCGCCGTGATGGGCCTCATCCTGGTCAAGGGAGCCACCCCGGTGGAGCGCGAGGAGCTGGGGCACGAGGCGGACCGGCAGCTCTGAGCTTAGGCCGCGTGTGCCGAGCGCGAGGCGGCGGACACCATACGACCTGAGCCCAGTGCCGCCGACGCACCTACCCCCGGTAGTCACATCGACCGGCCTTCGTCCCCCAGGCTGATGCCCCTACCCCCGGTAGTCACATCGACCGGGGGTAGGTCAGTCCTCGTCGTCCTCGGCGTGGTCGACCTCGGCGCGGGGCTTGCGATGACCGGGGGAGAGCAGGTCCTCGAGGCGGTCCTCGACCTCCTGCACGGTCAGGAACAACAGCTCGTCCCCGGCCTCGACCGAGTCGTCCCGGGTGGGGGCGATCGGCAGCCCGTCCCGGATGATCCCCACCAGCGCCGTGTCCCGGGGCAGATCGACGTCGCCGACGCGGCTGCCGGCATACGGGCTGTCCGGGGGGAGGGTGATCTCCACCATCGTGGCCCCGCCCTTCTGGAAGGTGAAGATCTGCACGAGGTCGCCGATGCTCACGGCCTCCTCGACCAGGGCGGTCATCAGGCGCGGCGTCGAGACGGCCACGTCCACGCCCCACGACTCGTCGAACATCCACTCGTTGCGCGGGTTGTTGACGCGAGCCACGGTGCGGGGCACGCCGAACTCGGTCTTGGCGAGCAACGACACGACCAGGTTGGCCTTGTCGTCGCCGGTGGCCGCCACCACGACGTCGCAGTCCGCGAGCCCCGCCTCGGTCAGCGAGGTGATCTCGCACGCGTCTGCCAGGAGCCAGGAGGCCTCGGGGACGCGGCTGGCCTGCACGTCGTCGGCGTCCTTGTCGACGAGCAGGACCTGGTGGCCGTTGTGGAGCAGCTCTCGGGCGATGGACCGACCCACGGACCCGGCTCCGGCGATGACGACACGCATGGACTGGCTGACCTCACTCCGTGGGCGGCGCGGCGGCGAGCACGCGCTCGATGGCTGGGATGTCCTCGGTGGTCGACAGGACCCGGACGATGTCGCCCTCCTGCAGCACCGTGTCCGGGCCCGGGAGCATCCCGACACCGAGACGGCTGAGGTAGGCCACGCGCGCGCCGGTGGCGGACTCGACCGTCGACAGCCGCAGGCCGACCCAGCTGCGGTCGATGGCGACCTCGCTGAGGGCGACCTGGCCGCTCGGGTCGATGAACTCCGGCACGGAGCCCTGGGGCATGAGGCGGCGGACGACCCGGTCGACGGTCCACTGGACGGTGGCGACGGTCGGGATCCCGAGCCGTTGGTAGATCTCGGCGCGGCGGGGGTCGTAGATGCGGGCCACCACGTGCTCGACGCCGAACGTCTCGCGGGCCACGCGGGCGGCGAGGATGTTGGAGTTGTCGCCGTTGCTGACGGCCGCGAAGGCGTAGGCCGACTCGATGCCGGCTTCTTTGAGCGTGTCCCGGTCGAAGCCGATGCCCTTGACCCGGCGGCCCTCGAACCCGCGTCCCAGCCGGCGGAAGGCCGCGGCGTTCTGGTCCACCACGGCCACGTCGTGGCCGCGCTCCTCGAGGCTCAGCGCCAGCGTCGATCCGACTCGGCCGCAGCCCATGATCACGAAGTGCACGGTGAGAACGCTACACCGGGCGCGCCCACCGTCCTCGGCCGCGCCACCGGTGGCGCTCGCCGGGAATACAGTGGGCGTCGTGTCAGATCTAGGTCGTGCGCTCAAGCGCGTCGTCGTCGGTCCCGCCATGAGGTCGGACAAGCTGGGGGAGACCCTCCTGCCCAAGCGTCTGGCGCTCCCGATCTTCGCCAGCGACGCCCTGTCGTCGGTGGCCTACGCCCCGGACGAGATCTTTCTGACCCTCGCGCTCGCCGGCGGGGCGTTCGCCACGACCCACTCCTGGCAGATCGGTCTCGGCGTCGTCTTCGTCATGGTCGTCGTGGTGATGTCCTACCGCCAGAACGTCCACGCCTACCCGAGCGGCGGCGGGGACTACGAGGTCGCCAACGAGAACCTCGGCCCGTGGGCCGGTCTCGGCGTGGCGAGCGCCCTGCTCGTGGACTACGTCCTGACGGTGGCCGTGTCGATCTCGTCCGGCGTCCAGAACGCCACCGCCGCCATACCCGCCCTCGACGGGCACGAGATGCCGGTCGCCGTGGCCCTCATCGTCCTGCTGACGGCGATGAACCTGCGCGGGGTCCGCGAGTCCGGCAAGGCCTTCGCCATCCCCGTCTACGCCTTCATGCTGTCCATCATCGGCATGGCGGTGTGGGGCATGGTGCGCTCGGCGAGCGGGTCGCTGCCGCAGGCCGAGAGCGCGAGGTTCGAGCTGCTGCCCGAGCACGGCTACGAGGGGCTCACCGGCATCGCCCTGGTCTTCCTGCTGCTGCGGGCCTTCAGCTCCGGGTGCGCCGCCCTGACCGGCGTCGAGGCGATCTCCAACGGGGTCCCGGCGTTCGAGAAGCCCAAGTCGCGCAACGCGGCGACCACGCTGCTGCTCATGGGCGCCTTGTCGGTGACGATGCTCATGTCGATCGTCTACCTCGCCATCCAGACGGGGGTGAAGTATGCCGAGAACCCGCAGGAGCAGCTGCTCCTCGACGGCCGGCACGTGGGCCCCGGCTACGTCCAGCACACGATCATCGGTCAGCTCTCGCTCGCGGTCTTCGACAACTTCCCCCTCGGCGTCGTGGTCGTCTCGGCCGTCACCGGCCTCATCCTGGTCCTGGCCGCCAACACCGCCTTCAACGGCTTCCCGGTCCTCGGGTCGATCCTCGCCAAGGACGGCTACCTGCCCCGCCAGCTGCACAACCGGGGCGACCGGCTGGCCTACTCCAACGGCATCATGATCCTGGCGGCCGCCGCGATCGTGCTGGTGATCATCTTCGACGCCGAGGTCACCAAGCTGATCCAGCTCTACATCGTCGGGGTGTTCGTGTCCTTCACCCTGAGCCAGGTGGGGATGATCCGGCACTGGAACCGCCTGCTGCGCGACGGCGACGGCGACGCCAGGCAGCGTCGGCAGCACCGCACGAGCCGCGTCGTCAACTATGTCGGCGCGTTCATGTCCGGCTCCGTGCTCATGGTCGTCCTGGTCACCAAGTTCGCGGCCGGCGCCAAGTACGCCATCCTCGCGATGCTGGTGCTCTTCGTCATGATGAAGGCGATCCGCCGGCACTACTCGCACGTCAGCCACGAGCTCGCCGTCCCCGAGGACGACACCCTGGAGGGTCGCCTGCCCTCGCGCGTGCACGCCGTCGTGCTGGTCTCCAAGGTCCACAAGCCGACGCTGCGGGCCCTCGCCTACGCCCGTGCCTCCCGTCCCTCGACCCTCGAGGCGATCACCGTGGCCGTCGACCCCGAGGAGGGCGAGCGCCTGCAGGAGGAGTGGCTGCGCCGCGGGATCCCGGTGCCGCTCAAGGTGCTCGACTCGCCCTACCGCGAGATCACCCGCCCGGTGCTCGGCTACATCGCCTCGATCCGACGCACCTCGCCGCGCGACCTGGTCATGGTCTTCGTCCCGGAGTACGTCCTCGGCCGGTGGTGGGAGTCGATCCTGCACAACCAGAGCGCGTTCCGCATCAAGAGCCGGCTGCTGTTCATGCCCGGCGTGATGATGACCAGCGTCCCCTACCAGCTCCGCTCGTCCGACGACCTGCGCGACGAGCTCGACGCGGCGACCGCCGCCCAGGACCGCGGCCGCGGCCTGGTCCACGCCGAGGAAGGCCCCACCCCGTGAGCGGACCCCACCGCACCCCCAAGAGCTCGTCCGGTCGCCCCGGCAGGACCACCGGTCACGGTCGGGGGCGCGGACCCCGGACCTCGCCCGCCCGCGAGCGCCGCGTCAAGGGGGAGTCGCTGGTCGGCACGGAGGCCGAGCTCGAGGTCGGCAACGTCGGCCACGGTGGCTTCTGCGTCGGGCGCCTCGACGGCCGCGTCGTCTTCGTCCGACACAGCCTGCCGGGGGAGCGCGTGCGCGTCCGGATCACCGAGGGCGGCACGGGCGACCGCTTCCTGCGGGCGGACGCCGTCGAGGTGCTGGTCGCCTCGCCGCACCGGGTCGAGCCACCCTGCCCGTATGCCGGGCCCGGTCGCTGTGGCGGCTGCGACTGGCAGCACGCGTCCCTGCCGCACCAGCGCGAGCTCAAGGCCGCCGTCGTCCGCGAGCAGCTGGACCGCCTCGCCGGCCTCGACGTGGAGGGCCTGGTCGTGGAGCCGGTGGAGGGCACGGGCGCCGACGACGGGCTGGGCTGGCGCACGCGGGTCGAGTTCGCCGTCACCGCCGAGGGTCGCGCGGGGCTGCGCCGGCACCGCTCGCACGAGGTCGAGGTCGTCGACGACTGCCTGATCGCGACCCGCCCGGTCATCGACAGCGGCGTGCTCGCCACCTCGTGGGACGGCTGCTCGGGCGTCGACGTCGTGGACGCCTCGGGCCTCGAGGAGGCGGTGCTCGTGCCGCTGCACGCCGACGGGACCGCCGGCGCCGACCCGACGGCGCTCGAGCTGGTCGGCTTCGAGGACTGGGAGCACGGCTTCGAGGTCTCGGCGCGCGGCTTCTGGCAGGTCCACCCTGGCGCCGCCGCGACCTTCCTCGCAGAGGTGGTGGAGCTGCTCGACCCCGTCGAGGGCGAGCACGCGCTCGACCTCTACTGCGGCGTGGGGCTGTTCGCCGCGGGGCTCAGCGATGCGGTGGGGGAGTCGGGGCACGTCCTGGCCGTCGAGGCCGATGCCAAAGCCGTGGACCACGCGCTCGACAACCTCGCCGAGCACGCGAACGTCGAGGTGCGGCAGGGCCGCGTCGACGCGGTGCTGGGGCAGGCGGCGCGCGGCGGCATACGGGCCGACGTGGTGGTCCTGGACCCGCCACGGTCGGGGGCGGGTCGACGGGTGATGGGGCAGATCACCCAGCTGGGGCCGCGGGCCGTCGCGTACGTCGCGTGCGACCCCTCCGCCCTGGCGCGCGACCTCGCCGTCGCCGAGGAGCTCGGCTACCTCCTGACCGACCTGCGGGCCTTCGACGCGTTCCCGATGACCAGCCACGTCGAGTGCATCGCCCTGCTCGAGCCGGCCGGGGAGGCAGCGGACGCCGAGGTCGACGAGGACGCCGAGGGCGAGGAGGGCGACGAGGACGAGGAGACGGCTCGCCGAGCCCCCTGACCAGCGCCCCTGGACCACCCTGCCCTCGCCCCGGCGGCGTGGGTGGGGGACAATCAGCGGGAGCACCACCCCGCGTACGACAGGTGTCTTGACGTCAAGACACCGCCGTGAGATCGTTGTCTCGACGTCGAGACAATCACCCCTCGTGGAAGGAACAGGCGTGAGCCAAGAGAGTGTGAACAGCTTCGGAGCCAAGGACACGCTGGAGGTCGGTGACGCGTCCTACGAGGTCTTTCGCCTCGACAAGGTCGAGGGCAGCCAGACGCTTCCGTACTCCCTGAAGGTGCTGCTGGAGAACCTCCTGCGCACGGAGGACGGCGCCAACATCACCGCCGATCACATCCGGGCCCTCGGCGGCTGGGACGAGAAGGCCGAGCCCGACACCGAGATCCAGTTCACGCCGGCGCGCGTGATCATGCAGGACTTCACGGGCGTGCCCTGCATCGTCGACCTCGCCACGATGCGCGAGGCCGTCGCCGACCTGGGCGGGGACCCCGCTCGCATCAACCCCCTGGCCCCCGCCGAGCTGGTCATCGACCACTCGGTGCAGATCGACTCCGCGGGCAACCCCAGGTCCTTCCAGATCAACCAGGACTTCGAGTACCAGCGCAACAACGAGCGCTACCAGTTCCTGCGCTGGGGCCAGACCGCCTTCGACGACTTCGTGGTGGTCCCCCCGGGCACCGGCATCGTGCACCAGGTCAACATCGAGCGCCTCGCCCGCGTCACGATGTCCCGCGGCGGCCAGGCCTACCCCGACACCTGCGTCGGCACCGACTCGCACACGACGATGGTCAACGGGCTCGGCGTGCTCGGCTGGGGCGTCGGCGGCATCGAGGCCGAGGCGGCCATGCTGGGTCAGCCCGTGTCGATGCTCATCCCGCGCGTCGTCGGCTTCAAGCTCACCGGGTCGATGAACGCCGGGGTCACCGCCACCGACGTCGTCCTGACCATCACCGAGATCCTGCGCAAGCACGGCGTGGTGGGCAAGTTCGTCGAGTTCTACGGCGAGGGCGTGGGCGAGCTGCCCCTTGCCAACCGCGCCACCATCGGCAACATGAGCCCCGAGTTCGGCTCCACCTGCGCGATCTTCCCGATCGACGACGTGACCTTGGACTACCTGCGCCTCACCGGTCGCGACGAGGAGCAGGTCGCCCTCGTCGAGGCCTACGCCAAGCTGCAGGGCATGTGGCTGGACCCCAGCGCGGAGGCGCGTTACAGCGAGCTCGTCGAGCTCGACCTGAGCACCGTGGTGCCGTCGATCGCCGGACCCAAGCGCCCCCAGGACCGCATCGTCCTCACCGAGGCCAAGGAGTCCTTCCGCAAGGTCCTGCCGACCTACGTCAAGAACGCCGAGGGCGGGGACGTCGAGGGCGCGTCCTTCCCGGCCTCGGACGCCCCGGCCCAGGGCAGCGACCCCGAGAGCGGCGGCGCGGCCCCGGCCACCGAGGGCAACGGCTCCTCGCGCCCCTCGCGCAAGGTCTCGGTCACGACCGACAAGGGCACCTTCGAGCTGGACCACGGCCACGTGGCGATCGCCTCGATCACCTCGTGCACCAACACCTCCAACCCGTCGGTCATGATGGCTGCGGCCATGCTGGCCAAGAACGCCAACGAGCGCGGCCTCAAGGCCAAGCCGTGGGTCAAGACCTCCATGGCGCCGGGCTCCCAGGTCGTCACCGGCTACTACGACAAGGCCGGCATGTGGCCGCACCTGGAGGCCCTGGGCTACCACCTCGTCGGCTACGGTTGCGCCACCTGCATCGGCAACTCCGGGCCGCTGGACGACGAGATCAGCCAGGCGATCAACGACAACGACCTGTCGGTGTCCGCGGTCCTGTCGGGCAACCGCAACTTCGAGGGCCGCATCAGCCCGGACGTCAAGATGAACTACCTGGCGTCCCCGCCGCTGGTCATCGCCTACGCCCTCGCCGGCACGATGGACTTCGACTTCGACGCCGAGCCGCTCGGGCAGGACTCCGAGGGCAAGGACGTCTACCTCAAGGACATCTGGCCCTCGCCGGAGGACGTCGAGCGCACGATCAGCGAGTCGATCAGCCGCGACCTCTTCGTCGCCGACTACCAGGACGTCTTCGCCGGGGACGAGCGGTGGCAGGGCCTGCAGACGCCCGAGGGCAAGACCTTCGCGTGGGACCAGGAGTCCACCTACGTTCGCAAGCCGAGCTACTTCGACGGCATGACCATGGAGCTCACCCCGGTCGAGGACATCTCGGGTGCCCGCGTGCTCGCCAAGCTGGGCGACTCGGTCACCACCGACCACATCAGCCCGGCCGGGTCGATCAAGGCCGACAGCCCCGCGGGGACCTACCTCGCGGAGCACGGGGTCGAGCGCAAGGACTTCAACTCCTACGGCTCGCGCCGCGGCAACCACGAGGTCATGGTGCGGGGCACCTTCGCCAACATCCGTCTCAAGAACCTCCTGCTGGACGGCGTCGAGGGCGGCTACACCCGCAACTTCCTCGCGGGCGGCGAGCAGACGACGATCTACGAGGCCTCCGAGGCCTACCAGGAGGCCGGCGTCCCGCTGGTCATCCTCGGTGGCAAGGAGTACGGCTCCGGCTCGTCGCGCGACTGGGCGGCCAAGGGCACGCGCCTGCTGGGCGTCAAGGCGGTCATCACCGAGTCCTACGAGCGCATCCACCGCTCCAACCTCATCGGCATGGGCGTGCTGCCCCTGCAGTTCCCCCAGGGCGAGTCCGCCGACTCCCTGGGCCTGGACGGCACGGAGACCTTCGACATCAGCGGGGTCACCGAGCTCAACGAGGGCCGGACGCCCAAGACCGTGCACGTCACGGCCACCAAGGAGGGCGGCGAGACCGTGGAGTTCGACGCGGTGGTCCGCATCGACACCCCCGGCGAGCGCGACTACTACCTCAACGACGGCATCCTGCAGTACGTCCTGCGGTCCCTCGTCACCGCCTGACGACCACGTCGTCCGGCTGGTCGTGGCCCGGCCCTCCTCGCGGGGGACCGGGCCACGGTCGTATGCCGGACCGCGCCGTCACAGCGGGGGACGGCACGCCAGCCGCAGCTGCCCCAGCCCCGTCCGGGTCGCCGCGACGGCGATCCGGTCACCGGGACCGAACGCCTCGTCCGGCTCGTTCCACACCCACGCGCCGTCGGCCCGCCGCACGGCGAGCAGCCGGACCTGCCCGGCCTGGGAGAGCTGGGACGGCAGCATCCCCACGAGCCCCGCGTCCGGCTCGACCTGCAGCTCGGTCAGCAGCACCACCCGCCGCCCCACGGGGACGATCGTCGAGCGTGGCCGCCCCAGCGCCGCCGCGACGAAGGCGGGCGCCGTCAGCATCGACACCGACCGTGTGGCGCCGAGGCGCAGTCGCCGCTCGACGCGGGTCGCCAGGTCGTCGTCGTAGAGCCGGGTGACGATCCGCAGGTCCTCCCGCGCCGCCCTCGCTACCAGGGAGATCTCGAGGTTGACGGCGTCGTCGTCGGTGAGGGCCATGGCGGCGTCGCAGCGGTGGACGCCGGCCTCCTCCAGGGTCGACGGGTCGCTGGCCTCGCCGATGACGACCGGCACCTTGAGGCGGCGGACCCGGTTGACGCCGTAGGCCTCCTCGTTGCGCTCGACCGCCACCACTGGGATCCCCCGCTCCCGCAGGCCCACGACGACCGCGGTGCCGATCCGGCCGAGCCCGCACACCACCACGTGGTGCCGGGGCCGTCCGCGGACGCTTCCGGTGAGGGTGGCGAGGCGAGAGCTGGTGAGGGCATCGGTCATGACGGCGGTCAGGCCCGAGGCGAGCAGCAGGCCCATCACCTGGATGACGATCGCCGTGAAGCGCACGGTCAGCTCGGCGTCGTCCGGGTCGCCGTAGCCCGTGCCCGTCGCCGTCGTGAACGCGAGGTAGAGGGAGGTCAGCCAGTCCTTGCCCGCGGAGCTGTGGAAGTAGGCCGTGCTCGCGAGGATCACGCCCAGCAGCAGCAGGAGCACGATCCGCTGGCGCCGGTCGAGGAGCCGGGCAGCGCCACCGAGCAGCCCGCGGGTGCGCACCTGCCGGCCGGAGTGCCGGTGCTGGGTGCCGATGACCACGGCGCCCCCGCCGTCGCTCGCGGACTGCCTGCCGTCCCCCACCACGGCCTGGGCTGCCACGGCCTGGGCTGCCACGGCCGGGCCGGGCCCGGCGTCCGGGAGAGGTCCGCGCTCCGGGTCTCCGAGCCGGGCCAGCACCTGCCCCGCGACCGATGCTCTCGGACCCACCACCACGTCGCGGCCGCCGAGGCGCACCGCCTGCACCTGGCCGTCACCGAGGGCCGCGCCGATGAAGGCCGGGGCCGCCAGCTGGGCGGGGGACAGGACGGTGCAGTCGCCGAGCAGGGGGGCGAGCCGCGAGCCGAAGGCCGGGTTGACCACCTCGAGGACGATGGGCACCCCGGCGTCGGCATCCTCGACCGCCAGGGCCGTCCGCGTGGACGCGACCTCATCACGACCGAGGACGATCACGGCGCGGGCCCGGTGCACGCCGGCCTCGCGCAGGGCCCGCTCGTCCGTGCGGGCCGCCTCGACGATCGTCGCGCCCCCGGCCCGCAGCTCCGCCACGACCACCGGGTCGGCCGTCGGCGAGACCACGACGACGGCCGGCGTGCGCGACCGGGTCAGCTCCTCCACCACACGCACCGTCGTGGTCTCGACACCGACGACGATGACGTGCTGGTCCATGCCTCGCATCGTAGGGGCCCCGCCACAGGGTGCCCGCGCCGACAGGGGCGCGCACCGACAGGGGCGCGCACCGACAGGGGCGCGCACCGACAGGGGCTCCTGGGAACGAGCCGGACGTTTCGCCCATACGGGTGCTGACGTGACGGGCGGTTCCGGCATACGGTCACGCCACCCCCAACGAAAGGCTCCGCCATGTCCCGCAGGCTCGCGCTCCCTGGTGCCCTCGTGATCGCCGCCGCAGCGGCCATCACCGCCGGACCCGCCGCCGTCGCCTCGTCCACCCGCGCCGACCAGGGCCCGGCGAGCAGTCGGCCGACGAGCAACCCCGTGCGGACCGCCTCCCGCCCCTCCGCCGGGGTGCAGGACTGCCTCGACCTGTTCTCGGCCGCCCGCAAGAAGGACACGTCCGCCGCCGAGGAGCCGGACGTCACCCGCGGCAGCGGCGCCAGGGCCTACGGCGTCCTCAAGAGCTTCCCCCAGCTGGCCCCCGGCAGCGTCACGGTCCCCGTCGTCTTCCACGTCACGTCCGACCACCTGCTCACCGACGCCGAGCGGGCGCGCTACGAGCGGATGATCGCCGCGCAGATGGACGTCATGAACGCCTCCTACAGCGGGGCGACCGGCGGGGCCGACACCCCCTTCCGCTGGCGACTGGCGGGCATCGACTACACCGTCAACCCCGCGTGGTACACCGTCGTCCCGGGCAAGACCGAGAAGGCCATGAAGGCCGCCCTGCACACGGGCGACTCCCGCACCCTCAACGTCTACACCGGCGACATCGGCGACGGTCTGCTCGGCTGGGCGTACTTCCCCAAGGACTACAACAACGGTCGCGACTACCTCGACGGGGTCGTCATGCTCGACGAGTCCATGCCGGGCGGCACCGCGGGCAAGTACGCCCTCGGCGACACCCTCGTCCACGAGGCCGGGCACTGGCTCGCGCTGTACCACACCTTCCAGGGTGGCTGCACCTGGTCCAACGACTTCGTGGCGGACACCCCAGCCGAGGCCCACCCGCAGTTCGACTGCCCGGTCGGCGCGGACTCCTGCGACGCGCCGGGACTGGACCCGATCCACAACTTCATGGACTACACGCAGGACTCCTGCATGGACAGCTTCACGCCCGGCCAGGCCAAGCGGATGAGCGACGCCTGGCAGTACTTCCGCGACCCGGTCAAGGGCTGACCGCCGGGGGGACGACGAGGCCCGGCCGGGGGGGGGCCGTCGAGGGCTGGGTCAGCCCTTGACGGCCCCCTCGTTGGCGCCCCGGACGAGGTGGCGCTGGAAGGCGAAGAACAGGATCGCCACGGGGATGGTGGTGATCAGGGCTGTCGCCATCTTGAGCGGGAACTGCGTCCCGGACCCCAGCCCGCCCGCCGTGAGGTCGGCCAGCCCGGTGACGAGGGTCTTGTGCTCGGGGCTGCCCGTCACCACCAGGAAGTGGCTGAACTCGTTCCAGGACCCCTGGAAGGACAGGATGGTCAAGGTGATCAGGGCGGGCCGGGCCATCGGAAGGATCACCGACCAGAAGGTCCGGAAGACCGAGGCGCCGTCGAGGCGCGCAGCCTCCTCGATGGTGACCGGCACGCTGTCGAAGAACTGCTTCATGATGAAGACCCCCGCCGCGTCGACCAGCAGCGGCAGGATCATCGCGGCGTAGGTGTCGTAGATGCCGAGGTACTTGACCATGAGGAACTTGGGGATGAGCAGCGCCACCCCCGGCACGGACATGACGGCCAGCACGAGCGCGAAGACCACGCCCCGACCGCGGAAGTGGAGCCGCGACAGGGCGTAGGCGGCGAGGGAGTCGAAGAACACCCGCCCGGCCGTCACGGCCACGGTCACGACCACCGAGTTGGTCAGCCAGCGCAGGATGGGCAGCCCGCTGTCACCGCTGCCGAGCACGGCGCTCCACGCCTGGGTGGACAGGGGGTGGGGGAGCAGCGACAGGGGGTTGGCCGAGGCGTCCGGGTCGGTCTTGAGGGACGTCGCCACCTGTATGACGAAGGGGTAGAGGTAGACCACGGCCGCCGCCACCAGGACGGCATACGCCAGGGTGCGTCGGAGCCTCATCGCGCCACCTCGTCCCGCTCGGTCATGACCCGCCGCTGCACCCAGGTGAGCAGCACGATGATCACGAAGATGATGAAGGCCATCGCGGCGCCGGTCCCGAACCTGCCCTGCTTGAAGGACTGCTCGTAGGACAGGTAGGCCGGGGTGAGGAGGGTCTTGCCGGGGGAGCCGCCGCCGGTCGCGTAGACCTGGTCGAAGACCTGCCAGGTGCCGATCAGGCCCAAGGTGACCACCAGGAAGAGCACCGACCGCAGCTGCGGCAGCGTGACGTACCACAGCTTGCGCCAGCCCGTGGCGCCGTCCAGCGCCGCGGCCTCATCGACGTCCTCGGGCAGGTCCTGCAGTGCCGCGAGGAACATCAGCATGAAGGTCCCGGTCGTGGTCCACACGGCGAGCAGGATCAGGACGAGCATGGCGACCGACGGACCCGACAGCCACTCCCACACGCTGCGCCCGAGGACCTGGGTCTGCGCCCAGCCGGGATCGGTGACGCCCACCCGCTCGAGCAGGAGGTGCAGCACGCCCGCCGGCTCGGCCATCCAGTTGGGTCCATCGACGCCGAACAGCCGAAGGAAGGCGTTGACGGCGCCGCTGCCGGAGAACAGGAACAAGAAGACGGTCGTGATGGCGATCGAGCTCGTGACGGACGGGAAGTAGAAGGCCGTCCGGAAGAAGCCCTTGCCCTGCAGGGCCTTGGCGTTGACGACGAGCGCGAGGCCGAGGGCCAGCACCGTCTGCAGGGGGACCACGAGCAGGACGTACCAGAAGGTGTTGCCGACCGAGGTCATGAAGTCGCGCCCCGTCAGGCCCTGGCCGGTCAGCAGCGTCGCGTAGTTGTCCAGGCCGACCAGGGGAGCGTTGCCCTGGACGAACGGGTCGCCGTTGCCGTTCCAGCGGGTGAAGGACACGTAGAGCGCCATGCCGATCGGCACGACCAGGAAGGTGCCGAGGACCAGGATCATCGGCAGGGTGAAGGCCCAGCCGGCCGCGGTCTGCCCGGCGTGGATGCCGGGCCCGGAGCGGGCCCGTCGCAGTCGGGGCCGCGTCGCCGTGGGGAGGGTCATGACCGTCCTCTCGCTGCAGGCTGCGTCAGCCCTTGAGGGCGGCCTCGGCGTTGCCCTGCATCTGGGTGAGGATGGTCTTGGGGTCGCCGGTGGCCAGGGACTCGATCTTGGCGTTGGCGTCCGCGATCACGGCGTCGAAGCCGGGTGTGGTGGGCATGCCCTTGCCGTACTCCGCGCCGGCGACGAAGGCGGCGTCCGCGGGGGTGGCCGCCTGGTACTTGGCCATGGCGGAGGTGGTGGAGGGCATGACGCCGAAGGCCTGGGCGGCGCTCAGCTGCTGGACATCCTGGCCGAGGAACTTCACGAGGTCCACCGCGGCGGCCTGGTTCTTGCTCTTGGCGGCGATGCCCCAGCAGTTGGTGAACATCAAGGTGCCCTTGCCCTTGGGGCCGGCCGGGAGCTCGGCGACCTTGACCTTGAGGTCGGGGGCGTCCTTGGCGAGGGCGCCGCGGATCCAGTTGCCCTCGATGGTCATCGCGGCCTTGCGCTTGACCAGGGCCTCGCCACCCCACCCGGCGTCGACCTGCTTGGAGAACTTCATGGCGCCGCCGCGCAGGAGCTTCTGGGCCTCGGTGAGGCCGGCGAGGTTCTCCGGGGAGTCGACCGTGGCCGTCCGGGCGTCGGGGGACAGCACCCAGCCGCCCGCCTGGGTCATGAAGGCGCCCACGCGCTGGAGCTCCGGGGAGATCACCAGCCCGGTCTGCGAGCCCTGGGTCAGGCGGGCGGCGACCCGCTCCAGACCGGCCCAGTCCTGGGGGATGTCGGCGTCGGTGAGCCCGGCCTTGGCCCACAGCTCCTCGTTGATGACCAGGGCTAGGGTGGAGAAGTCCTTGGGCGCGCACTGGAGCTTGCCGTCGATCGTGAAGGTGTCCTTGAGGGACGGGACGTAGTCGAGACCGGTGAGCTGGTCGCCGTAGGCGTAGAGGTTGCCGGCCTTGGCGAAGGTGCCCACCTGGGCGGGCTCGAGGTAGAAGAGGTCGGCCGGAGAGCCCCCGGCGAAGCCTTTGGCCAGCTCCTCGGGCAGCTTGGCGGTGCCCGTCACCTGGACCGTGGTGCCGGTCTTGGCGGCCCAGGCCTCCGTGGCCTTGCGCACCGCGCCGAGCTCGACGTCGTTGGAGACCCCGACGAGCATCCGCAGGGTGGCTGGGCCGGACTGGGAGGCGGGCGCGCTGCTGCTCGGTGCGGCATCGAAGGCGCCTCCCCCACAGGCGCCGAGGGCGAGGGCGGTCGTCGCGGCGAGGCTGACGACGACGGTGGTGCGGGTGGGGAGGGGCATCGTGGGCTCCTGGGTCTGGTGGGGCGTGATCTGGGGTCCCGGTGGGGAGGTGGTGGGGTTGGATCGTTCATATCGAGGGTTGTCCCGTATGTCGACCGCCAGGGCCGCGAGGCGGGGACGGGCCGAGACGTGGGGCGGGGTGCCACGATCAGGCTCAGCGCCGTCGCGTGCTGCCGGCGTGTCGGAGGGTGGGTGCCAGGAGGGCACCCTCGGCGGGGGCCTCGCCGTCGGTGAGGAGGACGTCGATCTGGGTGAGCAGGTGCTCGACGATCTCGGCCAGGGGCTGCACCACGGTCGTCAGGTCGAACATCCCGGCGGTGCTGGTGCCGTCGAAGCCCACGAGGCCGATGTCCCGGCCGGGCTCGAGGCCGGCCGCGACGACGGCCTGCCAGGCGCCGAGGGCCACCATGTCCGAGACGCACACGACCGCGTCGCCAGGCTGCAGCGACCCCAGCAGGTCGGCCGCCGCGGCCTGGGCCCGCGGCAGGTCCTGCTCGGTGCGGGCCACCAGGGCGTCGTCGAGCACGCCGAGCTCCGACGCGGCCTCGCGCCACCCCTGGTAGCGGTCGTCGCCGACCGCCGAGCCCTCGGGCCACCCGAGGAAGGCCACCCGGCGGTAGCCCTGGTCGACGACGTGGCGGACGGCCGAGGCGGTCCCGATGCGGCCGTCGACGTCCCCCCAGGCGGTGAAGCCGGGGTCGTCCCAGACCCGGCCGAAGGTCACGAAGGGGATGCCCTGCTCGGTGAGCCACTGCGGCCGCGGGTCGCCGTGGTGGGTGCCGTAGAGCACGAAGGCGTCCACCAGGTGCGCGCGCACCATGGACTCGTAGCCCGAGGTGACGGGGGCGGGGGAGTCCGTCCCGAAGGTGACCACGTGGCAGCGGTGGCTGCGGGCCGCGAGGGAGAGCTGGCTGAGGAAGGGATAGGCGATCTCGGCGTTGGCGGCGGCACCGCCCCGCGCGTCCAGCTCGAGGCCGATCGCCCCGGCCCGCTGCTCGCGCAGGGACTTGGCGGCGGAGCTGGGGCGGTAGGCGAGCCGGTCGATCTCGAGCTGTACGCGCTGCAGGGTCTGCGGCGCGACCCGGTCCGGGCGGTTGACGGCATTGCTGACGGTCTGTCGTGAGACATTGGCCGCCCGGGCGACGTCGTTGATCGTTGCGCGGCGATGCCCCATGCTGCTCATCGTCACCATCGACTCCTTGGACAGGCTGTGCGATCGCTTCGAGGGATCATCGCCTTTGAACGATCAGAATCATCCTCACCCCGGGCAATCAGACTGTCAACAGCGGACGCTCGGGTTTCACGAGAGGTCGTCCCGTGCCTGAGCAGCGCCGCCTGACACCCGACACCCCCCGCCGGCAGCCGTGGCTGCACGAGCTGGAGCTGGCCGTTCACGGTAATGCGACGGCCCTGTCCACGCATGACGGGACGATGGGCGCCCCGGGCACGGGGGTCTTCGTCGACGACCGCCGCGTCGTGTCCCGCCTCGCGGTCCTCGCCGACGGCCAGACCGGCGACCTGGTGACGTCCTCCAGCGTTGGCCAGGAGACGCAGGTGCTCACCTCCCTGCGCCACCTCGGCACGCCCGGCCCGGACCCGACGGTCGAGCTGCGGCGCACCAGGGTGGTGCAGGACGCCGGGATGACCGAGACGCTGCGCCTGACCTCGCGCGCGGCCGAGACCGTGCGCACCCGGCTGACCGTGGAGATCGGCGGTGACGGTGCCTCCCTCGGCGCGGTCAAGTCCGGCGAGCCCGCCGGCCCGCTGCTGCCCTCGATGACCGCCGGGGCGCGGACGCCCGACGTCGTCCTCACCTGGTCGGACGACCGCCACCTCACCCACGTCACGGCCGAGCCGCGGCCCACCGTCATCGAGGCAGGCGAGGCGGGGCAGCCCTCGTGCATCGGCTTCGACCTCGAGGTGCCCCCGGGCCAGACGAGATCGGTGCGCCTGTCGGTGGGCACGCAGCGGCTGGCCTCCTCGGCGTTCGACGCCGACCCGGGTGCGGACCTGGTGGACTGGTCCGCGGTGCGGGTCCGGGCCGCCGACACCCGCCTGGACGTCGTCGTGAGCAGCGCCCTCGAGGACCTCCGCCACCTGACGATGCGGGACCCCGACGCTCCCGACGACGTCTTCGCCGGCGCCGGGTCCCCGTGGTACCTCACGTTGTTCGGTCGCGACTCGGTCTGGGCGGCCCGGCTGTCCCTGCCGTTCGGGACCGCCCTGGCGGGCGGGACGCTGCGCACCCTGGCCCGGCGGCAGGGACGCGTGGACGACCCCGCGACCGCCGAGCAGCCCGGCAAGATCCTCCACGAGGTGCGGCGGGAGCAGTACGTCGACGACGTGACTGGCCTGGCCCTGCCGTCCACCTACTACGGCACCGTTGACGCGACGTCGCTATGGGTGTGCCTGCTGCACGACGCGTGGCGGCACGGGCTCCCCGAGGACGAGGTGCGCGCGCTGCTGCCGCCCCTGCGGGCGGCGCTCGCCTGGATCTCCCGCCAGGTGCAGGACAGCCCCGACGGGCTGCTGCGCTACGTCGACCGCACCGGCACGGGCCTGGCCAACCAGGGGTGGAAGGACAGCGGCGACTCGATGCGCCGCAGCGACGGCAGCATCGCCCCGGCGCCGATCGCGCTGCTCGAGGCACAGACCTACGCCGTCGAGGCGGCCCGCAAGGCTCGGGCCCTGCTGGCGGCGCTGGACCCCGGCCGGTCGCAGGAGGGCGAGGACCTCGACCGCCTGGCCGACGTGCTGCAGACCCGGGTCCGCCAGGCCTTCTGGGTGCGCGGTCCGCGGGGGCCGCACCTGGCCATGGCCCTGGACGCAGACGGCAGGCCCGTGGACGGCATCGGGTCCAACATGGGCCACGCCCTCGGGTCCGGTGCCCTCACCGCGGACGAGGCGGCCCTGGTCGCCGACACACTGACCGGCCCGGACCTGCTCGGCCCCTACGGCATCGCCACCCTGTCCCGCAGCAACCCCGCCTACAACCCGATCGGCTACCACACGGGCTCGGTGTGGGTCCACGACACGGCGATCGGCCTGCTCGGGCTGGTGGCCGAGGGCCGCGCGGAGCGGGCCGGCGACGTGGCTCGTGCGCTCGTCGCCTCGTCGGCCGCCTTCGGCTACCGGTGGCCGGAGCTGTATGCCGGGGACCCCGTCCTCGCCCGCCCCGCACCATATCCGGCGTCCTGCCGCCCCCAGGCATGGTCCGCCGCATCGGCCGCCGCCGTCGTGACCGCCGTCCTCGGCCTGCGGGTCGACGTGCCGGGCCGCCACGTCGAGGTGCGGCCGCTGCCGTCGCTGCCCTTCGGACCCCTCACCGTGAGCGGCCTGCGGTACGGCCCCACGGCGTTCGCCGTGTCGGTCGCGGCGGACGGGACGACCTCGGTGCAGGGCCTGCCGGACGAGGTCACGGTGTCGACCGGCTGACGGCGTACGGTCTGGTCGACCGGCCCGACCTCCCCGGGGGAGGGTCTGTCACAGGGGCGCGGCACACTGTCCCCATGACCGCGCACGTCCCGCCAGGCTGGCCCGAGGCGATCCCGCCGCCCGAGAGCCCGGGGTGGCGCGAGCACGCCGTCCCGTGGCTGCTCGACCAGTGCCCGGCCGACTTCCGGGGCTATGCCTCCTGGCGCCGTCACCCGCAGGCGCTCGCGTGGGTGGCGGTGCAGCACGTGGACGCCCAGCTCGCCGCGATGCGCCAGGCCTACCGCCAGGTCCGCGTCGCGCTCGGTGAGGAGCTGCCGCCCGAGGCGCTGCGCGAGGTCATGGAGGACCTCGAGGCCGAGGGGGTCCGTCTGCGCGGGACGGCGCGCAGCGTCCGCCTGGTGCACGAGGCCCTCCAGGGGCGCAGGTTCGTCCCCCGGCTATGAGCCGACCCGCCCCTGCGCGACCACCGGCCTGGTCTAGACTCGCAAGTCGCGTCCTCTTCCGAAGGAGTCGGATCCACTCGTGGCTCAAGGTGCTCAAGGTGTGCTCTCGACCATCACCAGCCCGACGGCGCTGCGTCGGCTGCCCGCCTCCCGCCTCCCCGCGCTGGCGGCCGAGATCCGGGAGTTCCTCGTCACCCAGGTCGCCAGGACGGGCGGCCACCTCGGCCCCAACCTCGGCGTCGTGGAGCTGACCATCGCCCTGCACCGCGTCTTCGAGTCGCCGCACGACACGATCGTCTTCGACACCGGCCACATCAGCTACGTCCACAAGCTGCTGACCGGACGCCAGGACTTCTCCCGCCTGCGGTCCCAGGGTGGCCTCTCGGGCTACCCCTCCCGCGCGGAGTCCGAGCACGACGTCGTCGAGAACTCCCACGCCTCGACCTCGCTGTCCTGGGCCGAGGGGATCGCCATCGCCCACCAGCTCAAGGGCGACCGGCAGAGGCACACCGTCGCCGTCATCGGGGACGGCGCACTGACCGGCGGCATGGCCTGGGAGGCGCTCAACAACATCGCGGCCCGCAAGGACCTGCCGCTGGTCGTCGTGGTCAACGACAACGAGCGGTCCTACGCGCCGACCACCGGCGGGCTCGCCGAGCACCTGTCCATGCTGCGGACCACGCAGGGCTACGAGCGGGTGCTGAGCCTCGGCAAGCGCGCCATCTCGGGGGCCCCCGTCGTGGGGCGCCCGGCGTTCGAGACCCTGCACGGCATCAAGAAGGGGATCAAGGACATCGTCGCCCCGCAGGGGTTGTTCGAGGACCTCGGGATCAAGTATGTCGGCCCGGTCGACGGGCACGACGAGCACGCCCTCGAGGTGGCGCTGCGCCAGGCCAAGGGCTACGGCTCGCCGGTGCTGGTGCACGTCCTCACCAAGAAGGGCAAGGGCTACCGCCCCGCGCGCCAGCACGCCGACGACCAGTTCCACGCGGTCGGGGTGATCAACCCCGAGACGGGCCTGCCCCTCGAGGTGTCGGGCCGCTCCTGGACCGACGACTTCTCCGACTCGATGGTCGCCCTCGGCCAGGAGCGCGACGACGTCGTGGCGCTGACCGCTGCCATGCTCATCCCGGTCGGGCTGCGCGACTTCTCCCTCAAGTTCCCCGAGCGGGTCATCGACGTCGGCATCGCCGAGCAGCACGCGGTGACCATGGCCGCCGGCCTGGCCTATGCCGGGCTGCACCCGGTCGTCGCGATCTACTCGACCTTCCTCAACCGCGCCTTCGACCAGCTGCTCATGGACTGCGCGCTGCACCGCGCGGGCGTGACCTTCGTGCTGGACCGCGCCGGCGTCACCGGCTCGGACGGCGCCTCGCACAACGGCATGTGGGACATGACCTTGGCCAACGTCGTGCCGGGGCTGCACCTCGCCGCCCCCCGCGACGGCGAGCAGATCGAGCTCGCGCTGCGCCGCTCGGTCGACATCACCGACGCCCCGTCGGTCATCCGCTTCGCCAAGGGCAACCCGCCTGCGCCGATCCCGGCCCTCGAGCAGCACGGCACCGTCGACGTCCTGCACGGCCCCGGCGAGGAGCACGTCGACACCCTCGTGGTGGCGGTGGGCTCCATGGTGCCGACCGCCCTCGGCGTCGCCGCCCGCCTCGAGGACGCCGGCCGCACCGTGCGGGTCGTCGACCCGGTGTGGGCGCTGCCGGTCGGCGCGGACGTGGTGCAGGAGGCCCGGCGCGCGGACCAGGTCGTCGTCATCGAGGACAACCTCGTCTCCGGAGGGGTGGGCTCCGCCATCACCCTGGCGCTGCAGCAGGCCGGGGCGACCGCCCCGGTGCGGCCGTTCGGCATCCCCAAGGAGTTCCTCGACCACGCCTCCCGCGGCCAGGTGCTCGCCGCGATCGGGCTCACGCCCGACGCGATCGCGCAGGCCCTGCTCGCCTAGCGGCCGGGCGAGGTCTACCGACCCGGCCTCCTCGGGTATGCCGACCCCATGACCCGATTCGGCTACACCCTGATGACCGAGCAGGCCGGCCCCAAGGACCTGGTCCGCTTCGCCCGCCAGGCCGAGGACGTCGGCTTCGACCTCGAGGTGGCGAGCGACCACTACTTCCCGTGGCTGAGCGCGCAGGGCCATGCCCCCTTCGTGTGGAGCGTCCTCGGGGCCGTCGCCCACGTCACCGAGCGCGTCGAGCTGATGACCTACGTCACCTGCCCGATCCTGCGCTACCACCCCGCCGTCGTGGCGCAGCAGGCGGCGACCGTCCAGATCATGGCCGACGGCCGGTTCACCCTCGGGCTGGGGGCAGGGGAGAACCTCAACGAGCACGTCGTGGGGGCGGGCTGGCCCGCGGTGTCCGCGCGCCAGGACATGCTGGCCGAGGCCATGGAGATCATCCACGAGCTGCACACCGGCGAGCTGGTGACCTACGACGGGGAGTACTACCGCGTCGACTCGGCCCGGATCTGGGACCTGCCCGACCAGGGCGTCGAGCTCGCCCTCGCCGCGGGCGGTCCCCATGCGCTGCAGCGGTGCGCGACCTTCGCCGACCACCTCGTCGCGACCGAGCCCGACCGCGACCTCGTCGCCGCGTGGGACGACCTGCCGGGCAAGCCCGGCATCGGCGCCGGCGCCCGCGCCATCGGGCAGATCCCCATCAGCTGGGACCCCAGCAGGGACGCCGCCGTGCAGCGCGCCCACGAGCAGTTCCGCTGGTTCGCCGGCGGCTGGGCCGTCAACGCCGACCTGCCGACCACGGCCGGGTTCGCGGCGGCCACGCAGTTCGTGCGTCCCGAGGACGTCGCCGAGGCCATCCCCTGCGGGCCGGACCTCGACGCCATCGTCGAGAGCGTGCGCCCCTACTGGGAGGCCGGGTTCACCGACGTCGCGCTCGTCCAGATCGGCGGCGACACCCAGGACGCCTTCCTGGAGGAGGCCGCCGGCCCGCTGCTGGAGCGTCTGCGGGAGGCCTCCCGTGGCTGACCTGCGACCCGGCGTCCTGTTCGACGTCGACGGCACCCTGCTCGACACCAACTACCTGCACGCCCTGGCGTGGTGGCGGGCACTGCGGGCCACCGGCCACGACCAGATCACGATGCAGCAGTGCCACTCGGCCATCGGCATCGCCAGCGAGGGTCTGGTCCGCCACCTCACCGGGGGCGAGGACGCGCAGGCCGTGGACCGGCACAGCGAGGAGTACGAGCCCCTCAAGGCCGACCTCACGGCGTTCCCCCGCGCGGCCGACCTGCTGCGCGCCTGCCACGACGCGGGGCTCCTGGTCGTCCTGGCCACCAGCGGGCAGGAGGGCGACCTGGAGTGGATGGTCCCCGCGATCGGCGTCTCGCAGGAGGTGCTCGCGGGCGCGACCACCAGCGGCGACGTGGAGGAGGCCAAGCCCGAGCCGGACCTGCTGACGGTCGCCGTCAAGCGCTACGGCCTCGACCCGGAGCGGACCGTCGTGGTCGGCGACACCGTCTGGGACGTCGCGGCGGCCGAGCGGGCGGGGCTGCCCTCGATCATGGTCACCTGCGGCGGCATCGGGCGGGCCGAGTTGCTCGAGGCCGGCGCCGACGAGGTGTATGCCGACCCCGCCGACCTGCTCGCCCATCTCGACTCGTCCCTGCTGGGGCAGCTGGCGCGCCCGCTCGGCGAGGACACCGCGGGCCGGGCCTAGCGCCGCGTCACGCCAGCCCGTGCCGGTCCAGGAGGTGCTGCACGTCGGGGTCCTGCCCACGAAACCTGCGGTAGACCTCGGTGACGTCCAGGGACCCGCCGCGGGCCAGCAGCTCGCGCCGGAACCTCTCGCCGGTCTCGCGGGTCAGACCGCCGTTCGCGGCGAACCACGCCACCGTGTCGGCGTCGTAGACCTCCGACCACATGTAGGAGTAGTAGCTCGCGGCGTACCCGCTCGCGAAGACGTGCGAGAAGTAGGTCGACCGGTAGCGCGGCGGCACCAGGTCGAAGGCCATGCCGGCCCGCTCCAGCGCCTCCTGCTCGAAGGCCTCCACCTCGTCCGCCGACGAGGGGAGGCGGTCCAGCGGGGTCTGGTGCCAGGCCTGGTCGAGCAGCATCGCGGCATACGACTCGGTCATCTCGTGGCCCTGGTCGAACTCCCGGGCCTCGAGCAGCGTGGCGATCCACTCGGGGGGCATGGGCTCCCCGGTCTCGTGGTGCACGGCGTAGCGCGCGAGCAGCTGCGGGTCCCAGGCCCAGATCTCGTTGACCTGGCTCGGGAACTCCACGAAGTCCTGCGGGGTCGCGGTCCCTGAGCGCGAGGGGTAGCGCACGTCGGACAGCAGACCGTGCAGGTCGTGACCGAACTCGTGGAAGAGGGTGATCACCTCGTCCCAGGACATCAGGGTGGGGCGACCGGGTGCTGGCCGGGACAGGTTGCACGTGTTGGTGACCACCGGTCGGTGGCCGAGCAGGGTGCTCTGGTCCAGCAGCGAGGTCATCCAGGCACCCCCCTGCTTGCCGGGGCGGGTCCAGGGGTCCAGGACCACGGCACCCAGCACCGAACCGTCCGGCTCGCGCACCTCCAGGACCCGGGCGTCCGCCGTGTAGCCGACGAGCCCCGGCTGCTCGTGGAAGGTGATGCCGTAGAGCGCGGTGGCCGCGGCGAAGACGCCTTCGTGCAGCACGCGCTCGAGCTCCAGGTAGGGGCGCAGGAGGCTCTCGTCCAGCGAGTAGCGCTCGCCGCGCACGAGGTTCGCGACATACGGCCAGTCCCAGGGCTCGAGCACGGCCCCCGGCTCGACCTGCTGCAGCCGCTCCTGGAGCACCTGCGCCTCGGCGCGCGCGTTGCGCACCGCGGCGGGCCCGACCCGGGTGAGGATCTGCATGACCGCCTCCGTCGACCCGGCACAGCCGTCGGAGGCGACGTACTCGGCGTAGTGCTCGTAGCCGAGCAGCGCCGCCTTCTCCGCCCGCAGGCGGGCCGTACGCACGACGAGGTCACGCGTGTCGTGCTCGCCCGAGAGCCCTCGGGAGACCGAGGCCCGGTGGAGCTCCTCGCGCAGGGTCCGGTCCTGGAGCACGGCGAGGCGCGGCTGCACGGTCGTGTTGACGAGCTCGACCAGCCAGCCGTCGAGCCCACGGGCCTGCGCTGCGGCCCGGGCGCCGTCGACCTCGGCGTCGTCGAGGCCGGCCAGCCGGTCCCGGTCGGTGACGTGCACCGCGGCGGCGTTGCGACCGGCGACGGCTCGCTCGTTGAACTCGGCCGCCAGCGTGGCGAGCTCGGCGTTGATCTCGCGCAGGCGCGCCTGGCCGCCCTCGTCGAGGGCGATCCCTCCGCGCTCGTAGGCGCGGAGGGACTCGTGCAGCAGCCACGCCGTCTCCTCGTCCGGGGTCACCTCGCCGGCCTCCACCCGCGCCCGCAGGGCGAGGAGCCGGTCGTAGAGTCGCCGGTCGAGCAGGATCGTGTCGGCGTGGGACGCCAGGAGCGGTGCCAGCTCGCCGCGGATGGCGTCCCGCCGGTCGTTGGTGTCCGCCGCCGCCACGGGCCAGAAGGCGTCCATCGAGCGACGCAGGGTCTGCCCGGAGCGCTCCCAGGCCTCCAGGACGTTCTCGACGGTGGGGACCGACGCGTCGGTGGCGACGGCGTCCAGCTCGCGCAGCTGCTCGGCCATGCCCTCGAGGATCGCCTCGCGGTAGTCGTCGTCCTCGAGCTCGGAGTACGGCGGCAGGTGGTGGGGGAGTACGGAGGGGGACAGCAGCGGGTTGGGACGCGTCATGCCCGTAGTCAATCCCATCCCCGGGGTGGGTGCCGCACCGCCGCACTGGCGTCGAGGCAGCGACGGATTGACGCCGCCTATCTCACACATGCACACAAACGATCGACTCCGGCTTTCGTTTCGGCCTCGATCCATATAGATTCTTTATCGGCAGTTCCCACCAGCACCGTAGCCAAGGAGCACGCATGAACCTCATGAACACCAAGATCCTCCCGTTCTCCACCACCGCCTTCAAGAGTGGCGAGTTCGTGGAAGTGAGCGAGAAGGACGTCCTCGGCAAGTGGGCCATCTTCTTCTTCTACCCGGCGGACTTCACCTTCGTCTGCCCGACCGAGCTGGGCGACGTCGCCGACCACTACGAGGAGCTGCAGAAGCTCGGCGTCGAGGTCTTCTCGGTGTCCACCGACACGCACTTCGTGCACAAGGCCTGGCACGACACGTCCGAGACCATCGGCAAGATCGACTACTACATGCTCGGCGACGCCAGCGGTGTCATCACCAACAACTTCCAGAACATGCGTGAGGGCGCCGGCCTCGCCGACCGCGCCACCTTCCTGGTCGACCCGGAGGGCACCATCCAGTTCATGGAGGTCACCGCCGAGGGCATCGGCCGCAACGCCGCCGAGCTGCTGCGCAAGGTCAAGGCCGCCCAGTACGTCGCCGCCCACCCGGGCGAGGTCTGCCCGGCCAAGTGGGAGGAGGGCGAGGCCATCCTCGCCCCCGGCCTGGACCTCGTCGGCAAGATCTGACGCCACCCTCGGGAGTCTCCCGAGCAGGTCGTAGGACGAGCCCACCCGCTCGTCGACGCACCACCACGTGCCGCGGCGGGTGGCCGGACCCCGGTCACCCGCCGCCGCCGTCCTCACCCTCGCCGCCCCCGTCTTACCGAACCAAGGAGTGTCCCGTGCCCGTGCTCGACGCCGCCATGACCACCCAGGTCACGTCCCTGCTCGTCAACGTCAAGGAGCCGATCGAGCTGGTCGCGTCCCTCGACGACCGGCCCAAGGCCGACGACCTGCGTCAGCTCCTCGAGGAGATCGCGGCGCTGTCGGACAAGGTCAGCCTGCGCACGGACGGCACGTCGAGCCGCCGCCCGTCCTTCCGCATCGAGCGCACCGGCACCGACGTCGGCGTCGAGTTCGCGGGCATCCCGCTCGGCCACGAGTTCACCTCGCTGGTCCTGGCGCTGCTGCAGGTGGGCGGGCACCCGATCAAGGAGGACGCCGAGACCATCGAGCAGGTGGCGGCGATCGACGGCGACTTCGAGTTCGTGACCTACATGTCCCTGTCCTGCCAGAACTGCCCGACGGTGGTCCAGGCGCTCAACGCGATGTCGGTCATCAACCCCCGCATCCGGCACACCGCGGTCGAGGGCTCGCTCTTCCAGGACGAGATCGAGGAGCACGGCATCAAGGCCGTGCCCACCGTGTACGTCAACGGCGAGCTGTTCGACTCCGGCCGGATGACGATGAGCGACATCCTCGGCCGGATCGACTCCGGGGCGGCGGACCGCGCCACCGAGAAGCTCAACGGCAAGGAGCCCTACGAGGTGCTCGTCGTCGGGTCCGGCCCCGCGGGCGCGGCGGCCTCGATCTACACCGCCCGCAAGGGGATCCGGACCGGCCTGGTCGGCGAGAGGTTCGGCGGGCAGGTGCTCGACACGATGGCCATCGAGAACTTCGTGTCCGTCTCCTACACCGAGGGGCCGCGCTTCGCCGACTCCCTCAAGGAGCACGTCGGTCAGTATGACGTCGACGTGGTCACCGGCCCGGCCGCCACCGAGCTCGTGCCCGCCGACACCGAGGGCGGCTACCACACGGTGCGGTTCGGCGGGGCCGAGCTGCAGGCCCGCTCGGTCGTGCTCGCCACCGGGGCGCGCTGGCGCCACATGGGTGTGCCCGGCGAGGAGGAGTACCGCAACAAGGGCGTCACCTTCTGCCCGCACTGCGACGGACCGTTGTTCAAGGGCAAGCGCATCGCCGTCATCGGCGGCGGCAACTCCGGCGTGGAGGCCGCCATCGACCTGGCCGGCGTCGTCGGCCACGTCACCCTGATCGAGTTCCTCGACGAGATGCGCGCCGACCAGGTGCTCCAGGACAAGCTGCGCAGCCTGCCCAACGTCGACGTCATCCTGTCCGCCCGGACGACCGAGGTCGTCGGGGACGGCAAGCAGGTCACCGGCCTGCGCTACGAGGACCGCGCCTCGGGCGAGGCCCGGGAGCTGCAGCTCGAGGGGATCTTCGTCCAGATCGGGCTGCTGCCCAACACCGAGTGGCTCAAGGGTGCGGTCGAGCTGACCGACCGCGGCGAGGTCGTCGTGGACGCGATGGGGCGCACCTCGGTCCCGGGCGTCCTCGGCGCCGGGGACTGCACCACCGTCCCCTACAAGCAGATCGTCGTGGCGCAGGGTGCCGGGGCGACGGCCGCGCTGTCCGCCTTCGACCACCTGATCCGCACCTCGGCACCGTCCCCGGCGATGGCCTGACGGGCCGCTCGTGAACCTCAGGGACCTGGAGTACCTCGTCGCCCTGGCGGACCACCGGCACTTCGGCCGGGCGGCGGCTGCGGCATACGTCAGCCAGCCGACCCTGTCCACCCAGCTCAAGAAGCTCGAGTCAGAGCTGGGCGTGGACCTCGTCGAGCGCGGCACCCGCCAGGTGCTGCTGACCGCGGCGGGGGAGCGGGTGGTCGAGCGTGCCCGGTCGATCCTGGGGCAGGCGCAGGACATCCGCGACATCGCCCGCTCCGCCCGGGACCCCCGGGCGGGGCGGCTGCGGCTGGGCTTCTTCCCGACGCTCGGGCCCTACCTGCTGCCGCACGTCGTGCCCGCCCTGCGCGAGCGGCTGCCCGACGTCGAGCTGCTGCTCACCGAGGCCAAGACGGGCGAGCTGCGCGAGCAGCTGCACGCCGGGGGTCTGGACGCCGCCCTGATCGCGCTGCCCGTCATCGACGAGGCGCTGCACGTGCGCCCGTTGTTCCGCGAGGACTTCCTGCTCGCGGTGCCGCGCGACCACGAGCTGGCCGCCGACGACGGGCGCCTGGCCGCCGGTCGGCTGGCGGGCGAGGACCTGCTGCTGCTGGCCGAGGGCCACTGCTTGCGCGACCAGGCGCTGGACATCTGCCAGACGGCCGGCGCCCGGGAGCAGTCCGGCTTCCAGGCCACTAGCCTGGAGACCCTGCGGCACATGGTCGCGGCGGGGGTCGGCACCACCTTGCTGCCGCGGCTCGCCGTGTCGCCCCCGAGCCGCAACCCCGACGGCGTCGTCCTGCGCGAGTTCGGCGGCGAGGCGCCGCACCGGGACATCGCCATGGTGTGGCGGCGCAGCAGCGTGCAGGCACCCCTGCTGGACGAGGTGGCCGAGGTCCTCGGCGCGCTGCCGGCGGGGCTCGTCACCCCGCTCTGACGTGCCGGTCGTCAGCGGGCGGGGTGCTCCTCCGCGGGCTCGTCCTTGCCCCGCCTGACCAGGTGCAGGACCGTCACGACCACCGCGCCGACCGCCAGGCCCACGACCGCGGAGCAGAGCGTGTTGGTGAGCCAGCCGAGGACACCTCCCAGCGGGCCGGTGGCGTGCCGGACGGCCTCCTCCAGGTGGTGCACCAGGGCGTACGGCGGGTGCCAGCCGAGGGTGTCGACACCCACCAGCAGGATGTGACCGCCGACCCACAGCATCGCCACGGTGCCGATGATCGCCAGCCAGCGCAGCAGGACCGGCATCGCCCTGACCAGCCCGTTGCCGAGGGCCTGCGCGGCGCCGTTGCTCTGCTTGGCCAGGTGCAGGCCGATGTCGTCCATCTTGACGATGAGCGCCACGAAGCCGTAGACGCCGATGGTGATCACGATCGCCACGATGACCAGCGTCATCGCCCGGGTCCACAGGCTCTCCCTGGCCACCTCGTTGAGCGCGATGACCATGATCTCGGAGGACAGGATGAAGTCGGTGCGGATGGCGCCGGAGGTCATCGCCTCCTCGGCCTCGTCCCCGCTCATCGACGCCGTGGCGTCGCCCGCGTCGTGGCCGTGACCCGAGACCTTCTCCCAGATCTTTTCCGCGCCCTCGAAGCACAGGTAGGTGCCGCCGAGCATCAGCAGCGGGGTGAGCGCCCACGACGCGAACTGGCTGAGCAGCAGCGCCGCCGGCAGGATGAACAGCAGCTTGTTGCGCAGGGAGCCGATCGTGATCCGCTTGATCATCGGCAGCTCGCGGTCGGGCGTGAACCCCGTGACGTAGCGCGGCGTCACCGCGGTGTCGTCGACCACCACACCGGCCGCCTTGGCGCTGGCGCGGCCTGCGGCGGCACCCACGTCGTCCACGGATGCCGCGGCCAGCTTGGCCATGGTGGCGATGTCGTCGAGCAGGGCAGCGAGTCCGCCGGCCATGGAGGTCCTCCAGAGAACGGGTGGGGAGAGGAAGCGTGGGCGCCCCCAGCGGGCCCGCCCCACGATACGTGCAACGGGCCGCCGTGAGGGCGTGGTGCCGCGGTCGCGCCGCTCAGATGTCGCGGAAGGTGCTGACCCCGGCGCCGAGGGCCGTCAGACGCTCCGCAAGGTCCTCGTAGCCGCGGTTGATGACGTAGACGTTGCGCAGGACGGACGTGCCGGGAGCCGCCAGCATGGCCAGGAGCACCACGACGGCGGGGCGCAGCGCGGGCGGGCAGACCACCTCGGCCGGTCGCCAGCGCGTCGGGCCGCTGATCATCACCCGGTGCGGGTCCAGCAGCTGGACGTTGCCGCCGACCCGGGTGAGCTCGGTGAGGTAGATCGCGCGGTTCTCGTAGACCCAGTCGTGGATCATCGTGGTGCCCTCGGCCGTCGCCGCGATCAGCGCGAAGAACGGGAGGTTGTCGATGTTGAGGCCGGGGAACGGGAGCGGGTGGATCTTGTCCCGCGGGGCCGTGAGCGGGCCGGGGACGTGGGTCAGGTCGACCAGACGCGTCTTGCCGTTGGCCGAGAGGTACTCCTCGGACAGGGTGTAGCGCATCCCCATCGTCTCCAGGGTCGCGAGCTCGATCTCCATGAACTCGATCGGCACCCGCTCGATGGTGATCTCGGACCTGGTGACGACGGCGGCCGCCAGCAGCGACATCGCCTCGATCGGGTCCTCGGAGGGGGAGTACTCGACGTCGCGGTCGATCTCGCGCACGCCGCGCACCGTCAGGGTGGTCGTCCCGATGCCGTCGACCTGGACGCCCAGCTCCTGGAGGAAGAAGCACAGGTCCTGCACCATGTAGTTGGGCGACGCGTTGCGGATGACGGTCTCGCCCTCGTAGCGGGCCGCCGCCATCAGGACGTTCTCGGTGACCGTGTCGCCGCGCTCGGTCAGCACGATCGCCCGGCTCGGCCAGGTGGCGGTGGAGACCTCCGCCTGGTAGGCCCCCTGGGTCGCCTCGACGGCGAGCCCGAAGTGGCGCAGGGCGATGAGGTGGGGCTCGACCGTGCGGGTCCCCAGGTCGCAGCCTCCGGCATACGGCAGGGAGAACTCCTCGAACTCGTGCAGCAGGGGGCCGAGGAACATGATGATCGTGCGGGTGCGCCTGGCCGCGGCCTCGTCCATCGAGGCGAGGTCGATCGTGGCGGGCGGGGTGATGCGCAGGTCGTTGCCGCCGTCGATCCACTCGGCGCGGACCCCGATGCTGCCGAGGACCTCCAGGATCCGGTTGACCTCCTCGATCTTGGCGAGGTTGCGCAGGGTGGTCGTGCCCTTGTTGAGCAGCGAGGCGCACAGGGTCGCGACCGCGGCGTTCTTGGACGTCCGCACCTCGATAGAGCCGGTGAGGCGGCGCCCACCCTCGATGCGCAGGTGCTGCGGCCCGGAGTGGCCCATGGAGACGAACTCGGCCTCCAGCTCCTTGCCCAGGGCGGCCAGCACGTCGAGGGACAGATCGTGCTCGCCCGCCTCGATCTGCTCGATGTCGGTGCCGGTCATCCCGACCCGCTCGGCGAGGTCCTGGGTGGTGAACCCGCGTCGGACGCGCGCCTCGCGGACGAGCGTGCCGATGCGGCGGAGGTAGCCATCAGTCATGCCTTCCATCGTAGGTCAGCCGAGACCGCGGACCCGGATTGGTCCACCTCCTCGGAGTGGCACCGGGGCGGGGCAGGCACGCCGACGGAGCGGTCCGGCCATGCTGCCTCGCAGCGTGGCCGGACCGGCGGATCCGTCACTCGGTCAGCGGGTTGCCTCGGCCGTCCCCGGCGGCAGGAAGCGACGCCCGGTGACGCGCTCCGAGGTGCCCGTACGGTCGAGCAGGGGAGTGAGCCCGCCGTTCCAGAACTGGAACCCGGCGCCCGTGATCATGGCGAGGTCCAGGTCCATGGGGGCGCTGACGACCCCCTCGTCCAGCATGATCCGGGCCTCCTCGGCGAGCCCCGCGAGGACCTGCTCGCGCACCTGCTCCGGCGTCAGGACCACCGGGTCCGTGGGCGACTCCTGCAGGGCCAGGACCTCGGGGTCCAGCACCGTGCGGCCCTCGACCTGGGTGTAGTAGCCGCGCTTGCCGGCCTCGACCACGCGCCGCAGGGCGGGGGAGACGTAGAACCGGTCGGGGAAGGCCGCCGCGAGCGACTCGTTGTTGTGCAGGGCGATGGCCGGACCGACCAGGCCCATCAGGACGAACGGCGGCATGGGCGCGATCCCCGCGAAGCCCTGGTCCGCCACGTCGATCGGTGTGCCCGCGTCGACGATCCGGGCCATGTCGGACATGAACCGGCCGAGCAGCCGGTTGACGATGAAGGACGGGGAGTCCGCGCACAGCACCGTCGTCTTCTTGAGCTGTCGGCCCACGGCGAAGGCGGTGGCCAGGGTCGCGTCGTCGGTGCGCTCGCCGGTGATCACCTCGAGCAGCGGCATGACCGCGACCGGGTTGAAGAAGTGGAGGCCGACGACCCGCTCGGGATGCTCCAGCCGGGACGCCATCTGCGTGATCGACAGCGACGAGGTGTTGCTGGCGAGGACGCACTCGGGGGAGACGACGGCCTCGACCTCGGCCCACACCTGCTGCTTGACCGACATCTCCTCGAAGACCGCCTCGATGACGAGCTCCACGTCCGCCATGCCGGCCTTGGTGGTGTCGCCGCTGATCAGCGCCTTGTAGCGGTTGACCCGGTCCTGGTCGAGTCGACCCTTGGCGGCGAGCTTGTCGATCTCGGCGTGGACATGGGCGACGCCCTTGTCGACACGCTCCTGGTCGAGGTCGGTCATGATCACCGGCACCTCCAGCCGCCGGACGAAGAGCAGCGCGAGCTGGCTGGCCATCAGGCCGGCACCGACGATCCCGACCTTGGTGACGGGCCGGGCCAGGCTCGTGTCCGGGGCTCCGGCCGGCTTCCTGGCGCGGCGCTGGACCAGGTCGAAGGCGTACAGCCCAGCGCGCAGCTCGTCGCTCATCAGCAGGTCACCGAGCGCCTCGTCCTCGGCAGCGAAGCCCTCCTCGCGGCTCGCGGTGCGGGCCGCGGACAGCAGGTCCAGGGCCCGGTATGCCGAGCGCGAGCTGCCACCGGTGCGCGCGGTCACGGCGCGTCGGGCCGCCGCGATCGCCCCCTCCCAGGCCGCCTCGTCGCGATCCACGTCAGGTCGTTCGACCGCGACCTCGCCGCGGACGACCTGCCCCGCCCAGGCCAGCGAGCGCTCCAGGAAGTCGGCCGGCTCGAGCAGCTGGTCGGCCAGCCCGAGGCGGGCGGCCTCGGCACCGCTGAGCGTCGTGTTGTTGCTGAGCGGGTTGTCGATGACGACCTTGAGGGCGCCCTCGACGCCGATGAGGTTGGGCAGCGTCCAGCACCCGCCCCAACCCGGCACGAGACCGAGGAAGACCTCGGGCAGCGCGACCGCCGGCACCGAGGCGCTGATGGTGCGGTAGTCGCACGCCAGCGCCACCTCGACACCGCCGCCCATGGCGGCGCCGTTGACGAAGGCGAAGCTAGGCACCCCGAGCTCGGGCAGCAGGGCGAAGGTCTCGTGGCCGAGCCGCCCCATGGCGACGGCCTGCTCGCGGTCGGTCACCGAGGGCACACCGGTCAGGTCGGCACCCACCGCGAAGACGAAGGGCTTGCCGGTGATCCCGACCGCGACGATCTCCCCGGCCGTGGCCCGCTCGCGGCACCGCTCCAGGGCTGCCCGCAGCTCCAGCAGGCCCCGGGGACCGAAGGTGCTGGGCTTGGTGTGGTCGCGGCCGTTGTCGAGGGTGACCAGGGCCAGGGTCCCGCCACCACCGGGCAGCTCGACGTCGCGCACGAGCGCGTGGGTGACGACCTCGTCGTCGAAGGCCGCCAGCAGGTCCGTGTGGGTCATCGCTGCTGCTCCTGCTGCTGGTGGTGGTGGTCGGTGTCGGTGTCGGTGTCGGTGTTGGTGTCGGTGTTGGTGGACGAGCGGTAGTCGGCGTGGTGCGGGTTCTCCCAGACGACGGCGCCACCCATGCCGATGCCGATGCACATGGCGGTCATGCCGTAGCGCACCTCGGGGTGCTCGGCGAAGTGCGCGGCGAGCTGGGTCATCAGGCGCACGCCCGACGAGGCGAGCGGGTGGCCGGTCGCGATCGCTCCGCCCCAGGGGTTGACGCGCGGGTCGTCGTCGGCGATGCCGAAGTGCTCGAGGAAGGCCAGCACCTGCACGGCGAAGGCCTCGTTGAGCTCGAACAGGCCGATGTCCTCGATGCGCAGGCCGGCCTGCGCGAGGGCCTTCTCGGCGGCCGGGACGGGTCCGTAGCCCATCACCTCCGGCTCGACGCCGACGAAGGAGTAGGTGACGAGCCGCATCTTGACGGGCAGCCCCAGCTCGGTCGCGGCCTCCTCGGAGGCGAGCAGGCAGGCGGTGGCCCCGTCGTTGAGCCCGGCAGCGTTGCCGGCGGTGACCCGGCCGTGGGGACGGAACGGCGTCGAGAGAGAGGCGAGGTCCGCCATCGTGACGCCGGGGCGGGGCGGCTCGTCGGCGGTGGCGAGTCCCCAGCCCTTCTCCACGGAACGGACGGCGACCGGGACCAGGTCGGGCTGCACCTTGCCCGCGGCGTAGGCCTCGGACAGCTTGCGCTGGGAGCCCACGGCGAACGCGTCGCAGCGCTCCTTGGTGAGGCTCGGGTAGCGGTCGTGGAGGTTCTCGGCGGTCTTGCCCATGACCAGGGCGGACTCGTCGACGAGCCGCTCGGAGACGATCCGGGGGTTGGGGTCGACGCCCTCGCCCATGGGGTGGCGACCCATGTGCTCCACGCCCCCGGCGACCACGACGTCGGCGGCGCCCATCGCGATGGACCCGGCGGACGTGGTGACCGCCGTCATGGCCCCGGCGCACATGCGGTCGATCGAGTAGCCGGGGACGGTGCTGGGCAGGCCCGACAGCAGCGCCGCCATCCGGCCGAGGGTGAGGCCCTGGTCGCCGATCTGGGTGGTGGCCGCGACGGCGACCTCCCCGATGCGCTCGGGTGGCAGGGACGGGTTGCGGCGGACGAGCTCACGGATGCAGGCGATGACCAGGTCGTCGGCGCGGGTCTGGGCATAGATGCCCTTGTCCCCGGCGCGGCCGAACGGCGTGCGGACGCCGTCGACGAAGACGACCTCGTGCAGGGTGCGGGGCACGGTGGCCTCCCAGGTCGAGGGGATGGGTACCCGTCGGATGCTACTTGCGGGTAATCCCGATGTCAGCACCAGCGCGCCGCGACGTGACCGGCCCCACGTCCACGTCCCCGTCGTGTGGGCCGCGGGTGCCGCCGTCGGCGCGACTCCTAGACGCGCGGGGGATAGGGGTGGTCGGACGCCGCCTCGGCCAGCAGGGGCGACACGAGCCCCGCCTGCCACGGCCGGGCACCCAGGTCGAGGAGGATCTCGCGGAAGCCCTGGGCCGACTCGTCCACCGGAGGGGCCCAGACCACCCGCCGCAGGGTGTCAGGGGTCAGGAGGTTCTCCGCGGGGACGGCCACGCTCGCGCTCAGACCGGCCACGAGTTCCTTGACGGCGCCGAGCCGGGCGGCGGCGACCGGGTCCTTGTCGGCCCAGGCACGTTGCGGAGGTGGGCCGTCGCTCGGGAGGTGGTATGCCGGGAGCTCGTCCTCCGGCAGGAGCATCGCGCGGTCCACGGCGGCTAGCCAGACCTGCGGGTTGCGCTGCACGGCGCGCGGGGTCCGGCGGGTGCCGTCGGCGCCGGAGGGCAGGGCGAGCTCGACGATCGCGGCGTCGCCGAGCACGCGTCCGGGGCTGCAGTCACGATCCTGGGCCAGGCGGTCGCGGGTCTCCCACAGCTCGCGGACCACGGCGAGCCCGCGCCGGGTGCGCACCTTGTGCAGGCCGGAGGTCTTGCGCCACGGGTCGACCTTGGGCGCCGGGCCGCGGAAGTGGGTGAGCGCCTCGAACTCCTCGGCGGCCCAGCCCGACTTGCCCTGGGAGCGCAGGTCCTCGTCCACGGCGTCGCGCAGGTCCACGAGGACCTCCACGTCGAGCGCGGCGTAGACGAGCCACGGCTCGGGCAGGGGGCGGGTGGACCAGTCCTGGGCGCTGTGCTCCTTGGCGAGCGTGATCCCGAGGTAGTGCTCCATGGCGGCCGCCAGCCCCACGCGGGGCCGGCCCGCGAGCCGGGACCCCAGCTCGGTGTCGAACAGGCGGGTGGGGTGCAGCCCCAGGTCGGCGAGGCAGGGCAGGTCCTGGGTGGCCGCGTGCAGCACCCACTCGACGTCGCCGACCACGTCCTGGAGCTCGGACAGGTCGGGGCACATCACGGGGTCGACGAGCCAGGTGCCGGCCCCGGCCCGGCGCAGCTGCACGAGGTAGGCCTTCTGCCCGTAGCGGAAGCCCGACGCCCGCTCGGCGTCGATGGCGATGGGGCCGTGCCCGTCGGCCACGGAGGCGACCAGCTCGCGCAGCCGACGCTCGTCCTCGACCACGGGGCGCAGGGCCTCTGCGGGCGCCGACACCAGGCGCGGCTCGGGGGTGTCCGCGGGGGCGTCCGCCGTCTGGTCGTCTGGCGAGGTCAGGTCCGTCACGCCCTCCAACCTAACCCGCCGCGCGGGCCGTCCCACGGCGACGTCCCGGCGGTCGTCAGGTGATCAGGCCCCGGCGCAGCGCGGTGTAGGTCATCGCGGCCCGGTCACCGGTGCCGAGCTTGCGGGCGATGCGGGCGAGGTGGCTCTTGACCGTGAGGGCCGACAGACCGAGGGAGGCGCCGACCTCCTTGTTGGTCTTGCCCTGGGACACGAGCTGCAGGACCTCGACCTCGCGGGCCGAGAACTGCTCGTTGCCGGCTCCCCGGGTGCCCGGCCCGGCCGGGGGCTGCCCGCCCGTCCGGATGTAGGCGCGGACGCCGGTCTTGAGGGCGCCGCGGACGTAGATCGGGTCCTCGGAGTCCGAGAGCACGATCGTGCGGCGCCAGCCACGGGCCCGCATCTCGTGCAGCAGGGGGATGCCGGAGCCGTCGGGGAGGGTCAGGTCGGCGATGCAGAACTCGCCGGCGGGGACCTCGCGGGCCACGACCCGGGCGCGCTCGATCGTCTGGGCCTCGATGATGTGCCCCTCCGTGATGCGCCCCAGGGCGCGGCGCACCATGGCGCCCGTGTGCGGCCCCGCCGAGATGACCATGGCGCTGATGGGCTGCGGGCGCGCCATCCGGGCGTTCTTGGTGATCACGCTCACGGTGCCCCTCCCTGTCTGCGTGCACGACGCTGGTGATGTTGAAGATTCTAGAACGGGACTAGTGCCGAACGGGTGAGATTGGCCGAACTTTCGTGACTGCCCGTGGTCACCGACGGGAGGTCAGCAGAGCGACGCCCTCGGGCAGCGGGGGCAGGCCGCCGAGGGTGCACAGCAGCTGGGTCCAGGCCTCGAGGTGCGGGGCGAGGTCCTCGTCGAGCGGGCTCCAGGACGCCCGGACCTCCATCTCCACGGTCGTGGCCTCGCCCGCCAGCTCGCCGAACCGCTCGCTCACCACGTGGGTGACGGTGCCGGCAAGGGCGCTCGCCCGGGCCCCGGCATCCGCGAGGGCGTCCTCGAGCCAGGCCCACCCGACCGCACCCAGGGCAGGATCACCGGCCAGCTCCGTCTCCAGCCGGGCCTTGGCGAAGGTGACGACCCGCCACTGCCCCTCCCACTGGTCGGGGGCGGAGGGGTCGTGCAGGACCACGAACCGCCCCGAGGCCACGTCCTCGTCCGTGCGCCGATCGGGAACGACGTCGGCGGCCAGCGCGACCGAGTACGGCGCGAGCCGCCCCGGCGCAGGCACCTCCTCGACCAGCACCTCGGGGCGGCGGCGGGCGTCGCGCAGCCGGGTGAGCACCGCGTCGAACCGGCGCGCGCTCTCGTCCGTCAGGGATCGGTCGGGCACCTCCCGAGGCTATGCGGGGGGCCGCCCGCGGACGCGGCGGCGCGCCGACCGACCGGTCCGCCGTGCGAGGATCGTCCGCGTGGACACCCCTGCAGCCAGCCCGGTCCCCCCGACCGCCCGGGAGAGCCTCCTCGTGCGCGCCGCCCGCCGCCGCCCCGTGCCCCGCCCGCCGGTGTGGTTCATGCGCCAGGCCGGCCGCTCCCTGCCCGAGTACCGCGCGGTCCGCGAGGGCACGACGATGTTCGAGGCCTGCCGCAACCCCGACCTCACCACCGAGATCACCCTGCAGCCCGTGCGTCGTCACCACGTCGACGCGGCGATCTTCTTCAGCGACATCGTCGTGCCGCTGGCGGCGGTCGGGGTCGACGTGGACCTCGTCGCCGGCGTCGGTCCGGTCATGGCCGAGCCCTTCCGCGGCCGGGCCGACCTGGACCGCGTCCCGGAGCTCGACCCCGAGATGGTGCCCTACGTCACCCAGGCGGTCCGCCAGACCGTCACGGCGCTCGGCGAGACCCCGCTCATCGGCTTCGCCGGTGCACCGTTCACGCTGGCGTCATACCTCGTCGAGGGCGGGCCGTCCAAGAACCACGAGCGCACCAAGGCGCTGATGCACGCCGACCCCCGGCTGTGGCACGACCTGTGCGCCCGCCTCGCGCAGATCTCCGGGACCTTCCTGCGGGTCCAGGCAGAGGCGGGAGCCTCCGCGATCCAGCTGTTCGACTCCTGGGTGGGGGCGCTGCCGCGCCGCACCTACGAGGCCCAGGTGCAGGAGCACTCGGCCGCGGCGCTGCACATGGTGGCCGAGGCCACGGACGTGCCACGCATCCACTTCGGCGTGGGGACCGGCGAGCTCCTCCCGGCCATGGGCGCAGCCGGGGCGGACGTCGTGGGCGTGGACTACCGCGTCAACCTCCTCGACGCCTCGGAGCGGCTCGGGCCGGGCTACGCCGTTCAGGGCAACCTCGACCCGGCCCTGCTCTTCGCCCCCTGGGAGGCCCTCGAGGCCGAGGTGCGCCGCATCGTCGACGAGGGACGCCAGGCTCCGGGTCACATCTTCAACCTCGGCCACGGTGTGCTGCCCAGCACGGATCCCACCGTCATCACCCGCGTCGTCGAGCTGGTCCACGAGCTGGGCCGGTAGCATGGGGGCTCGCGCCAGGCCCAACCGGCCGCCGCTCACGACCCGTCCCGCCCGACGGCCCCCCACCGGGCCGCCCCGACAGATGGTTGCCGCATGACCGTAGTCAAGATCGTCCTCGAGGTGCTGCTCGTCCTGGGCGGCCTCTTCCTGACCCTGCTGATCCTGCTTCACAAGGGCAAGGGCGGCGGCATGTCCGACATGTTCGGGGGTGGGGTGTCCAACACCCTCGGCGGGTCCAGCGTGGCCGAGCGCAACCTCGACCGCTTCACGATCGCCGTCGCCGTCGTGTGGTTCTCGTGCGTCGTCGCGCTGGGGCTGATCCAGCGTTTCAGCGGCTGACGCAGCCGCTCACCGGAGCAGGCGGCCCGAGGGGGGAGCCGCCCTCCCACCCACTTGCGGGCACCTGGGCCCGCCCCGGTCCTGCAACCAGTCGGGACCGGTAGCTCGAGGAGAAACCATGTCGGGTGGTAACGCCATCAGGGGCAGCCGCATCGGAGCGGGCCCCATGGGAGAGGCGGAGCGCGGGGAGTCCGCACCGCGCCTGGCCATCAGCTACTACTGCGCCCGCGGTCACGAGACCCGCCCGGCGTTCTCGCAGGAGGCCGGGGCCGACGTCCCCGCCGAGTGGGACTGCCAGCGGTGCGGGCTCCCCGCGGGGCTCGATCCCGACGACCCGCCTGCACCACCGCGCACGGAGCCTTACAAGACCCACCTCGCCTACGTCAAGGAGCGACGCAGCGACGCCGACGGCCAGGCCCTGCTGGACGAGGCGCTCGCGGGCCTGCGGCAGCGCGGGCTGATCCAGTAGGGACCGCCCGACCGGTTCCCCCGACCTGCCCGTCGCGGTCACGTCAGGGCAGGTCGCCGGCCGCCGCCTCGTCGACCAGCCACAGCGTGCGGCGCCGCCCGCGGACACCGGCTGCCGGGGCCTCGTGCACGTCCGCGCCGCCGGTGGCCGCCGCCACGGCCTCGGCCTTGTCCTCACCCGCGACCAGCAGCCACACCTCGTCGGCGGTGCACAGCGCGGGCATGGTCAGCGACAGGCGCGCCGGCGGCGGCTTGGGGGAGTCCGTCTCGGGCACGACCGTGCGGTCGGTCACGTCCAGCGTCGCCTTGCCCGGAAACAGGCTGGCGACGTGCGCGTCCGGGCCGACGCCCAGCATGACGACGTCGAAGGCCGGCACGTCCACGCCGTGCGGTCCCCGCCGCCCGGACCCGGCGGCCACCCGCGCCAGCTCGGCGGCATAGCGCTCCGCCGCGGCGGCGATGTCGTCGCCCTCGGCGTCGTCGGTGGCGGGCAGCTCGTGGACGTTGGCAGGGTCGAGCCCGAGGGCGGCCATCCGCGCCAGGCCCGCCTCGCGCGCCTGCGTGGCATTGCGGTCCGCGGACTCGCGCTCGACATACCGCTCGTCCCCCCACCACAGGTGCACGAGCTCCCAGGCGACCGCGGGCGCGGCGGGGGAGTCGACGAGCGCCTCCACGAGAGCATTGCCCATCGACCCGCCCGTGAGGACGACGTGCGCCTCGCCGTGCTCCGCCTGGACGTCCGTGATGGTGGTGACGAGGCGGGCGGCGACGGCGGCCGCGAGGGTCGTCTTGTCGCGGTGGACGATCACCCGCGCGCTCATGAGGATGCCTTCTTGGCGGCGGACTTCGTCGTGCCGGTCCGCTTCTTGGTGGAGGACTTCTTGGTGGAGGACTTCTTGGTGGAGGACTTCTCGGCCCCCTGCTGCGCGGTCGCCGCCCTGTCCGCACCCGGGTCGCCCTGACCGACGGTCGGTCCGTCGGAGACCCGGCTGCCGACACGCTTCTGCCTCTCGGCGCGACGCCCGACCTCGCCATCCGGTGCCTTGTCCGTGGCCACCACCTCGTCGCGATCGGTGTCGACGGTCACCATGTCGCTGGACGTCTGGCGGGACCGCTGGCCCGCACGACGCGCCATCAGCCGGGACTCGTCGGGCGAGGGTGCCTTGCCGGCCCGGACCAGGGCGCTGGCCAGCGAGGACCGGTCGGTGACGCGTCGCAGCCCCTCGACCAGGGCGAGCTCGTAGACCTCGTCGGGGTCGAGCCGTCGCAGCTCGTCGGTCAGGCACTCGGCGTCGGACCGACGCGTGAGCCCCACCCGGCGGACGGGCTGCTCGGGGTGGGAGAGCGTGGCGATGGTGGTCCCCTCGGGACGGACCAGGTCCAGCGGCCCGGAGGGCCGATCGAGGCGGACGCTGATCAGGCCCGACCCCTGGGGGCTACGGCCGCGGGTGACCGGCACGTCGAGCGCCCCGGCCAGCCAGCCCGCGAGCAGGTCGGTGGCCGAGGAGTCGATGCCCCCGACCACGACCGCGCTGGTCACCGGCTCGTAGGGCTGCTGGTCGAGGGCCGCCGCCAGCAGGGCGCGCCACAAGGTGATCCGGGACCACGCGAGGTCCGTGTCGCCCGGCGCGTAGTTCTTGGCCCGCCTCTTCAGCTCGGCGTGGGGGTTCTTGGCGACGGCGGAGTCGTTGATGCGCCGCTGGCACATCGCGCCGACGGGGTCGCTCGCGAGGTCGACGGGCGCGTCGCCCGGCCACCAGCCGACCACGGGGGAGTCCGGCAGCAGCAGCGGCAGCACCAGCGCGGCGCCGTGGTCGTTGACCTCGCCGTACAGCCGCATCACGACCACCTCGGAGGCGCCCGCGTCGCCCCCGATCCGGATCTGTCCGTCGACGCGGCTCGACCCCCGGCGGTTGCCGTGGACGAGCGCGACCACGCGACAGGGGTGCATGTGCGAGGACTCCACGGCGGCCTCGATGGCCTCCTCGGCGCGATCCTCGTCGACCACGATGATCAGCGTGAGCACCCGGCCGAGGGCCATGGCGCCGCTGTCGTTGCGGATCTGGACAAGCTTCTTGGTCAGGGCCGAGGTCGAAGTCTTGGGCAGGTCGATGATCACGGCATCCTCCACTCGCGGCCGTCACGGGCCATCATCTCGTCGGCGCTGGCCGGGCCCCAGGTCCCGCTGGGGTACGGATCGGGGCGGCCGTTCGCGGCCCAGTACTCCTCGACCGGGTCGAGGATGCGCCACGACAGCTCGACCTCCTCGTTGCGGGGGAACATCGACGGCGCCCCCAGCAGCACGTCCAGGATCAGCCGCTCGTAGGCCTCGGGCGACTTCTCCGTGAAGGAGTTGCCGTAGGTGAAGTCCATCGTGACGTCGCGGACCTCCATCTGCGCGCCCGGCACCTTGGACCCGAAGCGGAGGGTGATGCCCTCGTCCGGCTGGACGCGGATGACGATGGCGTTCTGCCCCAGCTCCTCGGTCTCGGTGTCGTCGAACGGCAGGTGGGGGGCCTTCTTGAAGACCACGGCGATCTCGGTGACCCGCTTGCCGAGCCGCTTGCCGGTGCGCAGGTAGAAGGGAACGCCGGCCCAGCGGCGCGTGTCCACCTCGACCTTCATGGCCGCGTAGGTCTCGGTCGTCGAGCCGGGCTTCATGCCCTCCTCGTCCAGGAAGCCCACGACCTTCTCGCTGCCCTGCCAGCCCTCGGCGTACTGCCCGCGGGCCGTCGAGGCGGCGAGGTCGTCGGGCAGCCGCACCGACGCAAGGACCTTCTCCTTCTCGGCCCGCAGGTGCTGGGCCGTGAACGCGGTGGGCTCCTCCATCGCCGTCAGCGCGAGCAGCTGCAGCAGGTGGTTCTGGATGACGTCGCGGGCCGCGCCGATCCCGTCGTAGTAGCTCGCCCGACCGGCCACGCCGATGTCCTCGGCCATCGTGATCTGCACGTGGTCGATGTGGTGGGAGTTCCAGACCGGCTCGAACAGCTCGTTGGCGAAGCGCAGGGCCAGGAGGTTCTGGACGGTCTCCTTGCCGAGATAGTGGTCGATGCGAAAAACCGAGTCGGGGGCGAACACGCCCTCGACGATGTCGTTGAGCTCGCGCGCCGACTCCAGGTCGTGCCCGAAGGGCTTCTCGATGACGACGCGGCGCCACTGACCGGGCTCGGCCGTCGCGAGCCCGCTGCGCTCGAGCTGCTGGCAGACCTGGCCGAAGAAGCCCGGCGGGATCGACAGGTAGAACGCGGTGTTGCCGCCGGTGCCGCGGTCGCGCTCGAGCTGGTGCACCGTCTCGGCGAGCAGGTCGAAGGCCTCGTCGTCGTCGAAGGTGCCGGGCACGAACCGGATCCCCTCGGCGAGCGACTTCCACGTGGACTCGCGGAAGGGGGTGCGCGCGTGCTCCTTGACGGCGTCGTGCACGATCTGGCCGAAGTCCTGGTCGGCCCAGTCCCGCCGCGCGAAGCCGATGAGCGAGAAGCCCGGGGGCAGCAGCCCGCGGTTGGCGAGGTCGTAGATCGCCGGCATGACCTTCTTGCGGGACAGGTCGCCGGTCACGCCGAACAGCACCAGGGCGCAGGGGCCGGCGATGTTGGGCAGGCGCTTGTCCCGGACGTCCCTGAGCGGGTTGTGGTCGGCGGTCACTGGGGTGGGGCTCAACTGGTCTCTCCCGTCGGCTGGGTGCGTGCGGCCGTATGTCGTGGCCGGCCCGCCGCCTCGTGGGTGGAGGCGGCGGGCCGCGTCACGGTCAGTGCTTGTCGAGCTCTGCCTGGACCGTCTCGAGGAGCTCGGTCCAGGACTTCTCGAACTTCTCGACGCCCTCGCGCTCGAGCTGCTCGACCACCTCGACGTACGAGATGCCTTGCCGCTCCAGGGCGTCCATCACCGCGTCGGACTCGTCGTAGGTGCCGGTGATGGTGTCGCCGGTGATCTCGCCGTGGTCCGCCGCCGCGTCGAGCGTCTTCTCCGGCATGGTGTTGACGGTCTGCGGGGCGACGAGCTCGTCGACATACATCGTGTCCTGGTAGGCCGGGTCCTTGACCCCGGTGGAGGCCCAGAGCGGGCGCTGGACGTGCGCCCCGTCGTCCGCGAGGTTGGCCCAGCGCGGCGTGCCGAACTGCTCCTGCCAGGCCTGGTAGGCCAGGCGGGCGTTGGCCAGGCCGGCCTTGCCCTTGAGGGCGGTGGCCTCGTCCGTGCCGACCTCGTCGAGGCGCTTGTCGACCTCGGTGTCCACGCGGGACACGAAGAAGGACGCCACCGAGTGGATCTGCGACAGGTCCTTGCCCGCCTCGCGCGCCTGCTCGACACCGGTCATGAAGGCGTTCATCACGGCGCGGTAGCGGTCGAGGCTGAAGATGAGCGTCACGTTGACCGAGATCCCCTCGGCCAGGACCCGGCTGATGGCCGGCAGGCCCTCGACCGTGGCGGGGATCTTGATCATGACGTTGGGGCGGTCGACCGCGGCAGACAGCTCCTTGGCCACCTGCACGGTGCGCTCGGTGTCGTGCGCCAGCCGGGGGTCGACCTCGATGGAGACCCGTCCGTCGACGCCGTCGGTCCGGTCGTAGACCGGGCGCATGATGTCGCACGCGTCCCGCACGTCCGTGGTGGTGAGGGCAAAGACCGCGCGCTCGACATCGGCGCCCTCGGCCTTGAGCTCCGTGACCTGCGGGGTGTACTTCTCACCCTTGGCCAGGGCCGACGCAAAGATCGAGGGGTTCGTGGTGACTCCCACGACGCCCTTGGTGTCGACGACCTCCTGGAGGTTGCCGGTGGAGATGCGCTCTCGTGACAGGTCGTCCAGCCAGATGGAGACGCCTGCGGCCGCGAGGGCCTCGAGGTTCTTGCTCGTCATGCGATCACTTGCCTTCCTGGCGCTCGGCCGGGGCGGAGGACTCGAAGCCCGGGTCCTTGGAGGCGTAACCGGGTGCGGTGTCGCCGGGGGTGGGGTCGCCGGACTCGGCGACCGACGCCTTGGCGGCCTCGACGACGGCCTCCGGCGTGAAGCCGAACTCGCTGAACAGCGTCTTGGCGTCCGCCGACGCGCCGAAGTGGTCGATCCCGATGATCCTGCCGGCGTCGCCGACGTAGTCGCGCCAGCCCATCGTGGAGCCGGCCTCGATGCTGACGCGGGCCCGGACGGCCTTGGGCAGCACCTGCTCGCGGTAGGCCTCGTCCTGCTGGGCGAACCACTCCTGGCAAGGCATCGACACGACGCGCGTGGCGACGCCCTGGGCCTCGAGCAGCTCGGCGCCGGCCATGGCGACCGAGACCTCGGAGCCCGTCGCCATCACGATGACGTCGGGTGTCTGCTTGCTGGCCTCGACCAGGACGTAGGCCCCCCTGGCCACCTGCTCGACCGAGGTCGAGGCGGGGTCGAGGATCGGCAGCGCCTGGCGCGACAGGGCGATGCCCGTCGGGTTGCCGTGGCGGGTCAGGATCGTCTGCCACGCGTGGGCGGTCTCGTTGGCGTCGGCGGGACGGACGACGTCCAGGCCCGGGATCGCGCGCAGCGAGGCGAGGTGCTCGATCGGCTGGTGGGTGGGTCCGTCCTCGCCGAGACCGATGGAGTCGTGCGTCCACACAAAGATCGAGTCGGCCTCCTGGATCGCCGCCAGACGCACCGCCGGGCGCATGTAGTCCGAGAACACGAGGAAGGTGCCGCCGTAGGGCCGGGTGAGCCCCTCGAGGGCGATGCCGTTGACGATCATGCCCATGGCGTTCTCGCGGACCCCGAAGTGCAGGGTGCGCCCGTAGGGGCCGCCCTGCCACTCGGAGGTCTGGCGGTCCTCCGGCACGAAGGAGGGCTGCCCGCCCATCGTCGTGTTGTTGGACTCGGCGAGGTCGGCGGAGCCGCCCCACAGCTCGGGGAGGACGTCGGCGAGGGCGGTGAGCACCTTGCCGGACGCGGCGCGCGTCGCCAGCCCCTTGTCGTCCGGCTCGAAGGTCGGGAAGGCCTCGGCGTAGCCGTCGGGGACCTCGTGGGCCCGGACGCGGTCGAGGAGCGCGGCGCCCTCGGGGTTGGCCGAGCGCCACGCCTCGTAGCGCTCGTCCCAGCCCTTGCGCAGCTCGGCGCCACGGTCGCGCACCGAGCGCACGTGGGCGAGGACCTCGTCGGAGACGTCGAAGGTCTTGTCGGGGTCGAACCCGAGCAAGGACTTCATCCCCTTGATCTCGTCGTCGCCGAGCGCGGAGCCGTGAGACTTGCCGGTGCCCTGCTTGGTGGGGGCGGGCCAGGCGATCACGGTGCGCAGCACGATGAAGGTCGGCTTGTCGAGGACGGTGCGGCCCTGCTCGATCGCGGCATAGAGCGCGTCGACGTCCTCGACGTAGTCCTCGTCGCGCACGCCGTGCTTGGTGCGCCACTCGACCACGCGCACGTCCCAGCCGTAGGCCTCGTAGCGCGCCGCTACGTCCTCGGAGAAGGACACGTCGGTGTCGTCCTCGATGGAGATCTGGTTCTGGTCGTAGATCAGCGTGAGGTTGCCGAGCCGCTGGGTGGCCGCGAGGGAGCTGGCCTCGCTGGCGACGCCCTCCATCATGCAGCCGTCGCCGGCGATGCAGTAGACGTCGTGGTCGAAGACGCTATCGCCCGGGGCGGCCGCGGGGTCGAAGAGCCCGCGCTGGCGTCGTTGCGCCATCGCCATACCGACCGCGGTCGCGACCCCCGACCCCAGCGGGCCGGTGGTGAGGTCGACGCCCTCGGTGTGGTGGACCTCGGGGTGGCCGGGGGTCTTGGACCCCCATGTGCGCAGCGCCTCGATGTCCTCGAGCTCGAGGAGCCCGGAGTAGTAGAGCTGGATGTACTGCGTCAGGCTCGAGTGCCCCGCCGACAGGACGAAGCGGTCGCGACCCAACCAGTGCGGGTCCGAGGGGTCATGACGCATGACCTTCTGGTAGAGCAGGTACGCCGCGGGGGCGAGGCTGATCGCGGTCCCGGGGTGCCCGTTGCCGGTCTTCTGCACGGCGTCCGCCGCCAGGGTGCGGACGGTGTCGACGGCGCGGACGTCCACGTCGCTCCAGCCGACCTGCTCGGCGACGGGGTCGGACACCTGTCGGCCGTGGGCCTTGGGGGTGATGCTCACGTGGTCACACTTCCTTCGTGGTCGGAGTCACATCGAGCCTATCGACTTCTACCCACCCCTCGTCACCTTGATCCGGCGCGGGCACCATCCCGGGCGAGGCGTGGGGGAGGTCATACCGGGAGCACCGGCGTGCCGCGTCGCACGGCGTCGCCGGCCCACGCGGGACGGGATAGGATCGGGAGGCCTGTCCGCAAACCCCGCCGATGGCGAGCCCGCTCGACCACCCACCGGCCCGGTCCGGACCCCGCCCGACGACCGAAGGACACCGTGACAGCCTCGCAGCCGCGCACCGCGCCTGATCGGACCGGTGCCCCGTCGTCGCGCTTCAGCTACACCGTCAAGAACTACATGGCGCTGACGAAGCCGCGGATCATCGAGCTGCTCCTCGTCACGACCTTCCCCGTCATGTTCCTCGCGCAGCGCGGTCTGCCGGACTTCTGGCTGGTGGTCAGCACCCTGGTCGGCGGCTCGCTGTCCGCCGGCGCGGCCAACACGCTCAACTGCTACCTCGACCGGGACATCGACCGCCTCATGGCGCGCACGCAGAACCGCCCGCTCGTGACGGGCGAGATCTCGCCGTCGGCGGCGATGCGCTTCGGGATCGTCCTCACCGTCGTGTCGACGTTGTGGCTCGGGTTCTTCGTCAACTGGCTCTCGGCCGTCCTGTCGGTCAGCGCGATCCTGCTCTACGTCGTCTTCTACACCCTCGTGCTCAAGCGCCGGACCTCGCAGAACATCGTCTGGGGCGGCGTCGCCGGGTGCATGCCGGTCCTCATCGGGTGGGCGGCCGTCACGGAGTCGATCTCGTGGACGCCGGTCGTGCTCTTCCTGTGGATCTTCTTCTGGACGCCGCCGCACTACTGGCCGCTGTCGATGCGGTTCAAGGACCAGTACGCCGCGGCGGGCATCCCCATGCTCCCCGTGCTCAAGCAGGACACCTCGGTCGCTCGCCAGATCGTCGCGTACGCCTGGGCGACCGCGCTCATCTCACTGGTGCTGGTGCCGGTGGCCGGCATGGGCTGGATCTACCTGGTCACCGCCATCCTCTCGGGCGGGCTCTTCCTCCTCGAGGCCTACAGGCTGCTGGGTCGCGCCCAGGACCCCGCCAACGCCACGACGGCCTCGCTCAAGCCCATGCGTCTGTTCCACTACTCGATCACCTACGTGACGCTGCTGTTCATGGCCGTGGCGATCGACCCCCTCTTGCACCTCCCCCTCTGATGACCTACCGGGGGTAAGGGCATCAGCCGGACCTCGTCCCCCAGGTCGATGATCCCGCCCCCGGTAGGGGCATCAGCCGGGCATCGTTCCCCAGGTCGATGATCCCGCCCCCGGTAGGAGCATCAGCCGGGCATCGTTCCCCAGGTCGTTGATCCCGCCCCCGGTAGGGGCATCAGCCGGGCCTCGTCCTCCAGGTCGATGATCCCGCCCCCGGCGAGTTTGCAGGCCGTATGCCGACCGCCCGCCGTCAGGATGCCGCGCTGCTCGGGCTCGGCGAGCAGGTCCGGTGCGCGAGCGCCCGTCAGCGGCGGCGGGCGGTGAGCACGCCCTGCGTCAGCAGGACGGTGAAGAGCGCCGAGAGCAGCAGGTGGACGGCCACCACCGCGATGGGCCGACCGGTGAAGTACTGCACATAACCCACCAGGCCCTGCAGCAGCGAGAGCGCCAGCGTCCAGTCCCAGGCGCGGCGGAAGGGGGCGGGCACCTCGATCAGGCGGGATGCCACGACCAGCGCGACGGCCAGGCCGAGGAAGAGCATCACGGAGTCGGCGTGCAGCCAGCTCGTGGCGTGAGGGTCGAAGCCGAAGCGGACGTTCTCGTCCTTGTCACCGCTGTGGGGGCCGGAGCCGGTGACGGCGGTGCCCAGCACGCAGACGACGCCACCCACGGCCGCGGCGGCCCACGCCAGACGCTGGACCACCGTCGGCACGGCGCGCTGGGGGGCGTCGTCCCCCTCGCGGTAGCGGTAGAGCAGGTAGGTCGCGTTGGCCACCAGGAACAGCGAGATCAGGAAGTGCGGGGACACGGTGCGCGGGTCCAGCCGGGCGAGGACGATGATCCCGCCCACGACCGCCTGCACCAGCACGAACAGCAGCGGCACCGCACACGCGTAGACGAACCGGCGACGGGATCGCCAGAAGCGCCTCGCGGCGAGCACGAGAACCCACGCGGCGATCACGACGAGCACCGGAGACATCAGGCGGTTGCCGAACTCGATGAACTTGTGGAAACCCTCGGTCTGCTCGCCGGTGGGGACGAGCGACCCCGCCGTGCACTCAGGCCAGGTGGGGCACCCAAGACCCGACCCCGTCAGGCGGACGAGGCCACCGGTGAGGATGATCGCGACGTTGCCGACGAGATTGGCCACGAGGGCGATCCACATCCAGTCCCGGGCCCCGCGCGGGGGCGTCACGACGTCCGCGGGGGAGTGGGTCGGTGTGCCGGGGGTGGTCGAGGTGCTCACCAGGACAGCCTAGTGCGCGCGTGCACAAGCGCCGGCACCCACCCCGGCGAGCAGCGCGGCACCAGGGCGCCAGGGCGACAGGTCAAGACGGCACCACCGTATGACGGGGCGGCTCGGGGTGAGGTCAGTCGGACCAGCGGAAGAAGCGGGCCGCCGCGGCGCAGAGGACCGCGGCCCAGACCAGCAGGACCAGCAGGGGCTGCAGCGGCAGACCGTGGTGCTCGAACGCGGAGCGGAAGCCGTCCCCCAGGGCGGCGGACGGCAGGTAGGACACCAGGCGGGACCACGGCTCCGGCAGCGTCGAGCCGGGGATGAGGATGCCGCCCAGCCCGAGCATGAGGACCCAGACGAGATTGGCCAGCGCCAGGGTGGCCTCGGCGCGCAGGGTGCCGGCGAACAGCAGCGCGAACCCGACGAAGGTCGTCGTCCCGAGGAACCAGAACACGACGAAGGGCAGCACCCCCACGACGTCGGGACGCCAGCCGAGGAGCAGCCCGACCACGGACAGCACGGCGAACTGGATCACCTGCACCACCATCACCGCGATGACGCGGGCGAGGACCAGGCCGCCCTTGCCGAGCGGCGAGGCGCCGAGCAGCCGCAGCACCCCGTAGCGGCGGTCGAAGCCGGTCTGGATCGCCTGGCCGGTGAACGCGCTCGACAGCACCGCCAGGGCCAGCACGCCGGGGACGACCACGTCGACGCGCCGACCTGGCCCGAGGTCGGGCCAGGGTGCGAGAACCCCGCCGACGAGCGCGAGGGCCGGCAGGACGATCGACACGAGCGTCTGCTCGCCGTTGCGCAGGAAGGTGAGCGTGTCGAAGGTCGCCTGGGCGCGGACGCGCGCGGCGGTGGGTGCGGGGCGGCTCATCGGGCCTTCCTCGTCAGCTCGAAGTAGACGTCCTCCAAGGACCGGCCCGCGCACAGGTCGGCGGGGGCGCCCTCGCCGACGACGTGCCCGTCGCTGATCACGACGAGGTGGTCGGCGAGCCGCTCTGCCTCCTCGAAGGAGTGGGTCGTGACGACGACCCCGACCCCGCGGTCGCGCGTCTCGCGGACGAGGTCCCACACGTCGAGCCGTGCGTGCGGGTCGAGGCCCGCCGTCGGCTCGTCGAGAAAGACCACCTCGGGACTGCCGACGAGCGCCGCGGCGAGGGCCACGCGCTGCCTCTGCCCGCCCGACAGGCGGCGGACCGTCGTGCCGGCGAACCGGTCGATCCCCAGGCGCGAGACCAGGTCGTCGACGGGCGCCGGGTCGGCATACAGGCGGGACAGGTGTCGCAGCAGAGCCTCCGGCCTGGCACCGTTGGGCAGCCCGCCGTCCTGGAGCATGACGCCGACACGGGCCCGGTGCTCGGCCGAGGCGTCCCACGGGTCGGTGCCGAGCACGCGAGCCACGCCGTCGTCCGGCCGCTGGAGGCCCTCGAGGATCTCCATGGTGGTGGTCTTGCCGGCGCCGTTCGGCCCCAGGACCGCCGTCACGCGACCGAGCTCGGCGCTCCAGGTCATGTCGTCGACGGCGCGCACCGAGCCGAAGCTCCTGCGCAGCCGCTCGGTGGTCACCGCTACCGTCACGGACGGCGAGTGTACGCGCGATCCCCGGACAGCCCCGAGGCCGCCCGGCCGGCGACCGCCGGATAGGCAAGCCTTGGTAGATGCTCCCAGGGAATTAGGTAACATCGGTGTTGTGTTTATCGGACATGAGGCTGACGTGACGGGTGACCAGACCCCGCAGCGCTCCCGGACCGTCGAGGCGGTGCGGGACTCCGGCACGCGCGGCCGCGTCCAGCAGTTCGTCTCCGAGCACGGTCCGATCACCGCCGCCGCCATCGCCGAGCGGCTGGGCGTCACGACCACCGCCGTGCGTCGCCATCTGGACGCCCTCACCGACGCGGGGCTGATCGAGGAGCACGCCAGCGCCCCGGCCATGCGGGGCCGGGGGCGTCCGGCGCGCGCCTTCGTCCTGACCACCGCCGGGCACCAGGCCCTCGACAGCTCGTACGACGACGTCGCCACCTCCGCCCTGCGCTACCTGTCCGAGCAGGTGGGGGAGCATGCCGTCGAAGCCTTCGCCCACCAGCACGTCGCGTCCTTCGAGGACCGCTACCGTGCCCGGGTCGAGGCGGCCGGCGACACGCCGGAGGCGCGCTCCCGGGTCCTTGCCGAGGCGCTCACCAGGGACGGGTATGCCGCGTCCAGCCGCCCCCTCACGCTGGCGGACGGCTCGACGACGCTGGGCGTCCAGCTGTGCCAGGGCCACTGTCCCGTCCAGCAGGTCGCGTCCGCGTTCCCGCAGTTCTGCGAGGCGGAGCAGCAGGCCTTCTCGCGGCTGCTCGGCGTCCACGTCCAGCGCCTGGCGACGCTGGCGCACGGCGAGCACGTGTGCACGACCTTCGTGCCCCTCAGCGCACTCACCAGCGACGCACTCACCAACGACGCACTCACCGACGACCACCCCACCCACCCCGACGAAAGGTCCGAGCGATGACCACCAACATCGAGGAGCTGAACCCCGGCCTGCAAGGTCTCGGCCGGTACGAGTACGGCTGGGCCGACAGCGACGTCGCGGGCGCAACCGCCAAGCGCGGCCTCAACCCCGGCGTGGTGCAGGACATCTCGTCGCGCAAGAACGAGCCGCAGTGGATGACCGACCTGCGGATGAAGTCGCTGCGACTGTTCGACAAGAAGCCCATGCCGAGCTGGGGCAGCGACCTCACGGGCATCGACTTCCAGAACATCAAGTACT
>ERZ501016.62-NODE-62-length-54035-cov-8.317266_pt1 | contig 54035 bp, 36 predicted proteins | sample MGYA00248889_ERZ501016 | MGnify/ENA primary metagenome ERZ501016 (study PRJEB25958, sample SAMN03398594) | human skin metagenome | study: EMG produced TPA metagenomics assembly of the Human Skin Microbiome Metagenome (human skin metagenome) data set. | reverse complement strand
GCCGCGCCACTGCCACCCGATCGTCGGGGTGTGGGCGGGGCGCGAGGGGCGCCGGGGGCACCGCCGCCCCACCACGCGCGCCATCGCGCAACAGCGCCTCGTCCATTTCGAGATAGGCGGCGAGCGCGGCGCGGTCGTCCTCGTCGAGCCGTCGCGGGGTGCCGCGTCGTAGATATTGCTGGATATAGGCCGCATTGCGCCCGATCGCGAGGCTGAGGCGACGCCAGTCGACCCTACGCTGCGCCGCCGCCTCCTCGAGCGCGACCCGCGCATCCCCACGCGCGGCGGGCGACAGCGTCAGCGGAGGCGAGACCAGCCGCCGCCGACCCCGTCCGCGGGGTTGGGAGCCGACCTCACCGGACGCTCCCCGTCGCTGATCGCCGCGCGCCGCCATGCGCCTTATGTAGGTGTAGGCAGTTTCCTAAGCAATCGCCTGAGCTGCGAAAGCGTCGCGCTCAACCCGCCTTACGCACCGTGACGCAGCCCGCGCTGTAGCCCGCGCCGAACGAGCAGATCAGCCCGAGATCGCCCGCTGCCAGATCGTCGCTATGCCTGTGAAAGGCGATGATCGACCCTGCGCTCGAGGTATTGGCGTAGGTGTCGAGCACCGTCGGGCTCTCGTCCTCGCTCGCTTCGTGGCCGAACACACGCTGCGCGATCAGGCGGTTCATGTTGGCATTGGCCTGATGCAGCCAGATGCGCCGCAGCGCCTGACCTTCGAGCCCCAGCCGTTCGAGTTCGGCGAGGATCATGGCGCTGACCATCGGCACCACTTCCTTGAACACCTTGCGCCCTTCCTGGACGAACAGCTTGTCGGCATCGTCGCGGCGGTCGGGGTCGGTGCGATTGAGGAAGCCGAAATTGTTGCGGATATTGTTGGAGAATTGCGTCTTGAGGCGGGTGCCGAGCACCTCCCAACCGCCGCCCGCTGCCCGCTCCGCGCTCTCCACCAGCACTGCGGTGGCGACGTCGCCGAAGATGAAATGGCTGTCGCGATCGCGCCAGTTGAGGTGGCCGGAGGTGATCTCCGGGCTCACCACCAGCACGCTCTGCGCGCTGCCCGAACGGATCATGTCCGCGGCGGTCTGGATGCCGAAGGTCGCCGACGAGCAGGCGACGTTCATGTCGAAGGCAAAGGCGTCGCGCCCCTCCCCGCCCGCGATGCCGAGCGCGTCCTGAATCTCTACCGCCATCGCCGGATAGGGACGCTGCATGTTGGAGGCCGCGCACAGCACCGCGTCGACCTCGCTCGCGTCACGGCCCGCGCGGTCGAGCGCTTCTCGCGCTGCGGCGACGCCGATCTCCGCCATGATCGACAGCTGCTCGTTGCCGCGTTCGAGGTCGCGCGGGCGCATCACCGCCGGGTCGAGCACCCCCGCCTTGTCAACGACGTGGCGCGCCAGGATGCCGCTCGCCTTTTCGATGAAGCCGGTGGACGATTCCTCGAGCGCGGCGCGGTGTCCGGCGGCGATCGCGTCGGCATGCTCGCGATTGTGCTGCGCGACGTAGGCGTTGAAGCTTTCAACCAGCTCTTCGTTCGAGATGCTGTCGGGGGGCGTGTAAAGCCCCGTGGCGCTAAGGTGGACGCGGGTCATGGCGCCTCCACTAGCGCCGATGCGGGGCGCACGTCACTCCCCTGCGCGCGTGTCGCCGAATGGGGTCGCCCTGACCATGGATCCCGCCCCTGCGGTTGCGATGCGGCGAAACTTCGTCTCGGACCAGAGCGCGAAGCCGCTCACATCAGCGCGCGGTAGAGGCCGTAGCTGCTGGTCAGCACCAGCACCGTGCCGACCATTCCCAGCATCAGCCGCGGGTGGAGGCGGCCGGCGACGATGGCGCCCACGGGGGCCGCCAGCACGCCACCAATCAGCAGGCCAAGCGTCGCTCCCGCGATGTCGGCGATGCCAAGCTGGGTGATGAAGGTGATCGAGATGACCAGCGTCAGCAGGAACTCGACCGAATTGACGGTGCCGACAACCTTGCGCGGCTCCGCCCCCTGCACCAGCAGATTGGAGGTGACGACCGGTCCCCAACCGCCGCCGCCCGCCGCATCGAGGAAGCCGCCGAGCAGCCCCAGCGGGGCGACGATGCGCGGGTCCTTGACCTCCAGCTTATGCTTGGCGGCGCGCCACAGGAGGAACAGCCCGATCCCGATCAGATAGGCGAGGACGATCGGCTTCACGATCTCCCCCGCGATCTGGCTGACGAGATAGGCGCCGGTCACGCCACCGATCGCGCCGGGGATCAACAGCCGGAGGAACAGACGCCCGTCGATGTTGCGGTGGATCAGATGGCTGATGCCGGAAACGCCGGTGGTGAAAATCTCCACCACATGCACCCGCGCCGACGCGGTGGCGGGGGGAACCCCCATCACCCCCACCAACAGCGTCGAGGTGATGACCCCGAACGCCATGCCGAGCGCACCGTCGACCAGCTGCGCGGCAAAGCCGATGGCGATGAACGGCAGCAGCGCCGCCCAGTCGATGGCGCCGAAATCGATCACGCGCGGATGAGGATCGTCGACATCAAACCCCTCCCCACTCGCCGGTGATCGCATGATTCGCCAAAATCATAGCCGATGGCGCGTCGACTGCCAGCCGACGCGGCCGCAAGCTGTTCGGTCATGCGCCAACACGGGCTCAGAGGACCCGCGCCGTGCATGCGGCGACTCAGCCCTTGGGCGCGATGACCATCAGCATCTGGCGCCCTTCGGTGCGGGGATGCGCTTCGATCTTGGAAATGTCCGCGACCTGGTCGGCGGCGCGCTTCAGCACGTCGAGCCCCAGCTGCATGTGGCTCATCTCACGCCCGCGAAAGCGCATGGTGAGCTTCACCTTGTCGCCATCCTCGAGGAAATCGACGACCTTCTTCATCTTGGTATCGAAATCGTGGTCGTCGATGTTCGGACGCATCTTGATCTCCTTGATCTCCTGCGTCTTCTGCGTCTTGCGCGCGATGTTGGCTTTCTTTTGCGCCTCGTACTTGAACTTGCCGACGTCGAGGAACTTGCACACCGGCGGGTCTGCGTTGGGCGACACCTCAACCAGGTCGAGCCCCACGTCCGCCGCCTGCTCGATCGCTTCGGCGGTGAGCAGGACGCCCAGATTTTCCCCGTTCTCGTCGATCACGCGCACCTTGGGCACGGTGATGAAATGATTGAAACGCGGGCCGCTCCGGGGGGGCGGGGGCGCCATGCCTCGGCGCATCATCGGCGGACGTATAACACTGTCTCCTGGGTGGTTGTCGCGATGCGCCGGCCGCACCGACGCTGGCGCAGCATATATGCGCGCGCGGTCCATGCGCAAACCCGCGACGCGCGCCCACCACGCCTCGCCCCGCCATAGTGGCCAATCGGCAACAGTCGCGAAGAAACTTGGTAAAAGCGCGCGGAGTAATTTGAAGAGCGCGGGGTAACCTTGGTAGTCGCAGATCGAAGCCGCCTGTGAAGCCAGACTTCGCGCGGTGGGAATAACCCAGCCAATAAGCCAAATGTTGGGCGCCGAACCATTTCGGCACTGAGGGGAATGGACGATGAATATGACGAAGCGGGGACTCACCCTGACGACCGCCGTCATTGCGCTGATGGCCACTCCGGCCTTTGCGCAGACGACGGGAACGAACGATCCGGCCACGGAGTCGAGCCAGTCGACCGTTGAGACGACGTCGGAATCGCAGGGTGGCGACATCGTCGTGACCGGCAGCCGTATTGCGCGCCCGGGTGTGGAAGCGCCGCAGCCGATCACCGCGATCAGCGGCGAGGAATTCTTCAACCAGGGTCAGAACAACGTCGGCGACACGCTGAACGACCTGCCCCAGCTGCGCAGCACCTTTGCCCAGCAGAACCCGGGCGCCGGCGTCGGCATCGCCGGCCTCAACCTGCTCGACCTGCGCGGTCTCGGCACGGTCCGCACGCTGGTGCTGGTTAACGGTCGCCGTCACGTCGCGTCGGACATCCTCAACTACGCATCGTCGGTTGACGTCAACACGATCCCGAACGACCTGATCGAGCGCGCTGAAGTCATCACCGGCGGCAGCTCCGCTGTGTACGGTTCGGACGCGATCGCGGGCGTGGTCAACTTCGTGCTGCGTCGCGACTTCGACGGCGTTCAGGCGCGTGCGGCGGCTGGCGTTTCGGAGCGCGGCTTCGGTGGCAACCAGTACGTCTCGCTAATGGCGGGTCGCAACTTTGCCGACGGTCGCGCCAACCTGACCGTGCACGGCGAATATGCCCGTCAGGAGCGCATCTACGCCTCCCAGATTCCGTGGTATCGTCGCGTCGACGGCTTCGGCACGGTCGACCTCGACAGCGGTGGCCTGCCGAACGGTAGCGACGGCTTCCCCGACGCGGTGTTCCTGCGCGATTTCCGCAGCACCACCATCCACCGCTTCGGCATCGTGCCGGTGCTGCAGAGCGCCGCGAACCCGGCGTGCGGCGTCGGCACCGCGCCGAACAACGGTCCGACCAACGCCAACGGCACCGCGTTCAACTGCAACTACATCTTCACCGAAAACGGCACGCTGGTGCCGCAGACGGGTACGCGCTTCGGTGCCGGCCCGACCGGGTCGATCGTGGGCGGCAACGGCCAGACCGGCCGTGAAGGCACGCAGCTGTCGGTGCTGCCGTCGAACGAACGCTACAACTTCAACGTGCTCGGCCACTACGAATTCTCGCCGGCCGCCGAAGCGTTCGTCGAAGCGAAGTATGTCCATATCAACGCGGTGGGCAACGCGCTCGGGCCGACGTTCCTCAACGGGTCGGGCGCCTCGCTCGGCAACGATGCGCGCCTCAACCCGCGCCTCGACAACCCGTTCCTGAACGCTGCCGCTCGCCAGACGATCGCCAACGCGATCCTCGCCTCGGGTTGCGGGTTCAACCGTGGTAACGCCATCACGGCGACGACCTGCCGTCCGCTGACTGCCGCGGAGCGGACGTCCATCGCCAACGGTGACTATCGCTTCCTGTTCGGTCGCAACCTCACCGACTCGCCCGATCGCGACGAATATTTCACGCGCGAAACCTGGCGCGTGGTGGGCGGCCTGCGTGGCACGTTCAACGACGACTGGCGCTACGAAGTGTCGGCCAACTACGGCGAGTTCAACGAAACTGCGGACATGCGCGGCTTCGTGAACCGTCAGCGTTTCTTCCTGTCGCTTGACGCCGCTCGCAACCCGGTGACCGGTCAGATCCAGTGCCGTTCGCAGTTCGATCCGGCTGCAGCGGTCGGACCGGCGGGCAGCACCGCCTATGCCGCGCAGCTTGCTGCCGACATTGCGGCGTGCGTTCCCTACAACCCGTTCGGCGCGGCGGACAATTCGGCGGCGGTTGCTTACTTCCGTCAGCCGATCCTCAACCGTTCGTCGATCAGCCAGTTCGACGTGACGGCCTTCGTCGCGGGTGACACGAGCGGGTTCCTCAACCTGCCGGGCGGTCCGGTGAGCTTCGTGCTCGGCGGCGAATACCGCGCGGAAAAGGTGTTCAACGACAGCGACGATGCGGCCGACACCGGCATTTCGAACTCGGTGTTCCTGGGCGACGTCGATCCGCCGGCGACCAAGATCAAGGAAGTCTTCGGCGAAATCCGCATTCCGCTGCTGGCCGACATTCCGTTCATTCAGGAATTCACGGTGAGCGGTGCGGCGCGTCTGTCGGACTACAACACCGCCGTCGGCACGGTGCTCAGCTACAATGCTGGCGCCGAGTGGGTTCCGTTCGACGGTCTGCGTTTCCGCGGCAACTACGGCCGTGCGGTGCGCGTGCCGAACGTGACGGAATATGGCTTCCCCGCCATCCCGAACTTCGCCAACGGCTTCGTCGATCCGTGCAACGCCAACAGCATCGGTGGTAACCCGGTTCGCAACGCGAACTGCACCAGCCAGCTGTCGGCGGCGCAGCGCGCCAACCTGCCGCTGGCGGGTTACTCGCTGGGCATCATCTCGGGCTCGAACCCGAACCTCCTCGAGGAGACTTCGGACTCGTGGACGATCGGTGGCGTGTTCACTCCGCGCTTCCTGCCGGGCTTCTCGCTGACCGTGGACTATTACAACATCACGGTCCGCAACGTGATCACCACGCTGGCGGCGCAGACCATCGTCAACTCCTGCTATGACTCGCCGAACCTCTCGAGCCCGCTGTGCTCGGTGTTTCAGCGTAACCTGACGGGTGCGGCTGGTCCAAACGGCGAACTGCCGGGTCAGATCCTCAACAACACGCTGGTCGCGGGTCCGCAGAACTTCGCCCGTCGTGTTCGTGAAGGCATCGACTTCGAAGCGGCCTATCGCCGCAGCCTGGGTGGCGACGTCCGCCTCGGCGCGCGCGTGATCTGGTCGCACCAGTTCCGCAACAGCAACTTCCAGAACCCGACTTTCCCGGATCTGGAAAACCGTCTGCTCGAAGAACTGGGCGATCCGAAGGACGAGCTTCGCCTGAACCTCGACCTCAGCAGCGGGCCGTTCACCCTGGGTTATGTGATGCGTTACATCGGGCCGATGTACCTCGGCGCCTATGAGGACGTGAACACCTTCACCCCGGGCTGCACGACCAGCGGCACGACCACGCTGTGCCCGCCGTTCAACACGGACAACTTCGACACGCTGAAGTATCCGGGTATCTTCTACCACAACATCCAGTTCAGCTGGAACATCGGTGGTAGCGAGCGGGGCCGCAACAGCCGCTTCTACGTGGGTGTCGACAACGTGCTGAACGAACTTCCGCCGCTCGGCACGACCGGCACCGGCGCGGGCAGCTCGATCTACAACATCCGCGGCCGCAACTATTATGCGGGTGTGCAGGTTCGCTTCTGATCGGGGCAGACCAGCAAAAAATCGGGGGGCGAAGCGCTGGCTTCGCCCCCTTTTTTCTGTCTCGGTCACTGAGTAGCGATCGACTTTTGTGGTTCGGGAGGAGCGCGAACGCTCACGCCGCGCTCCGGCGGTCAGGCCGACCCGTCGCGCCTCGGCACAGGGAAGTTGTTGACCGCCGCAGCCGCGTCGCGGTGGCCGATGGCGAGACCGGTCCAGAAGATCATATCCTCGCCCCAGCCGCACGCGCGGCGCACGGTTGCGCCGTACATCGCCCACGCCTCCTGCGGGCAGCTGTCGAGCCCCGCCTCACGCAACAGCAGCATCACCGTGCCGAGCCAGATGCCCATGTCGCCCCATTGCGGCGGGCCCATCAGCCGCGGTGTCGCGAGCATCAGCAGCACCGGCGCACCGAAACCGGTGAAGTTGGCGCGCATCGCCGCATCGCGCGCCTCGCGGTCTTCGCGCGTGATGCCCATCGCATCGTAGAGCGCCTTGCCCACCCCGCGCCGCCGCGCCTCCCACGGATCGGGGAGGTCCGGGGGGTAGATCGGATATTCGACCTCCATCCCGGCGAGGCCCATCGCTTGCCGCGCCGCGACCGCGTCGATCAGCGCCTGCCGCCGCTCGCCGGTGAGCACGACATACTCCCACGGCTGGAGATTGCCCCCCGAAGGCGCGCGCCCCGCCTTGGCGAGGACGTCCGCCAGCACGCCATCGTCGACCGGCTCGTCGGTAAAGGCGCGAACAGAGCGACGCGTCGCGACCGCATCGCTGACGCTGGCGGAGGGCGCGTAAGTCACCGCGCGCCGGCCCCCGCCCCGGGGGGCGTCGCATAGCCGCCGCGCGCATCGCCGTAGCGGCGCGCATGCTTGTCCGCGCGCGCCGCGCCGAACAGCAGCTCGCGCTCCATGTGCATCCGCGCGGCGTGGTAGTAGCCTTCGAGGAACGCGCGGTCGTCGCCGACCAGCGGGCGCCCCAGCCGCCGCCGGATCGCGTCCGCCGCCTCGCGCTCCTGCTTCGCGTCCTTACGCCGGAGCAGCGTCTCCAGCGTCTGCAGCTCGTAGACGCCATAGACGCTGAGCTCGGCCGGGGTGAAAGCGAGCGCCTGTGCATCGCGCGCGGTCTGATCGTCGGTGAGGTCGCTGGCCATCTTGCGCCGCTGCTCGACCACCACCCAGGTGCCCGCGATGATGTCGCCGATGCGCATGCGGTCGCGGTTGAACAGGAGCGCGCCGGCGATGAGGAAGGTCAGCACCGACCCGGCGATCCAGCGTCCGCTGTCGAACAACCCGTCACCGATTTCGGAAAACAGCACCGACAGCGGCAGCATCAGCTCGAGGTCGCGGATGAGGTTGCGTGCGACCACCGCCCCGAAATCGAGCGTGCCGCCGTCGCGCGCGACGACGCGCAGGCCCATCAGGCGTTTGCCCGGCGTCGCGGCGCGGGGCCCCGCCTCAAACCCGATGAACCAGAAGTAGCGCAGCGCGAACACCAGCAGCAGCAGGACAATGGCGACCTCCTCGCGCAGGTTGTCGTCAATGCTGAAACCGCCGACCACCAGTGCGATGACGACGATCAGGATCAGCCCGTAAAGCAGGGCAAGGTCAAAGATCAGCGCCACCAGCCGCGTCGCCGCCGAGCCGATCTCAAGGTCGAGCGTGACTCCTTCGGGGGTGAGCAGGCGGCGCAGCTTGGAGGGGCGTTCGCGCACTTGCCCGCCAGGACGGCGCAGCTTGGCAAAGGCGAAGAAGCTCACCACGACCACCAGCAGCAGGGTCGCGAGCAGGATCACGCGCGGCCCCTCCCCCGGCCGACCAGCGCGAAATAGGCGAGCCACAGTGCGAGCATCACGCCCCCGATCAGCAGTCGCGTCGCGGTGTCGGTGATGAGCTGCCGCCCGAGCCCTTCGAGCAGTCCGGCAACGCCGAGCATCAGCATCACGCCGATCATCGCCGCGCCGGTGGAGCGCCCCGCATCGCGCGCGGCATCGAGGCGCCGTCGCCCGCCGGGGAAGATTGCAGCAAGGCCAATCCGCACTCCGCAGGCACCGGCGAGGAAGATCGCCAGCAGCTCGGTGGTGCCGTGGATCATGATCCAGGCAATCAGGTCGAGCCCCATGCCGTGCCGGTCGTAGAGCCAGAACAGCGCGCCCAGCGGAAACCCCTGGTAGCCCACCAGCAGCGCGGTCGGGGCCGCGAACAGCACACCCAGCGCGTAGGCGGTAAAGGCGACCTTGCTGTTGTGCGTGAAGAGGAAGGTCGCGAACAGTTCGAGCTCCCTCTTTCCCGCCGCGAACAGCGTGTCGTGAAGCTCCGCGGCGGTCGCTTCGGGCGTGCGTCCCTCGACGAGCCCCTCCGGAATGAAGCTCGCGTACCAGCTTGGGTCCTGTTGCAGCACCAGCACCGCGATTAGCGCGGCGGCAAAGAACAGCAGCGCCATGACGCAGGCCTCGCGGGCCAGCGCTCGCACCGCTGCGGGCCAATCGTGCCGGAAGAAATCGGCGATGCGCGTGCGCCGCCGCTCGCGCACGCCGTAGAGGAGGAAGTAGCCCCGCCGCGCCAGCCCCTCGAGATAGGCGTTGAGCGCGGCGTCGAGGCTGGTCGCGCGCGCGAGGCTGAGCGAGGACAGGGTTTCGCGGTAGAGCCGCGGCAGCGCCAGCATCTCCTCATCGGACAGGCCGCCCATCCGCCCCCTTTCGATGCGCCCGAGCAGCCGCTCGAACTCCGCCCATGCCTCGCCATGTTCGGCGCGCAGCAGCCGCGCGTCGTAGCGCACCGCATCGGTATGGGCTGAGGCAGCAACGGTCACAGCCGCCCCCGCCGCTTGATCTCGATCCATTGCTGGACGAGCGCGTCGGTCAGGCCGTCGGCCCCCGCCTCGACCACGATCGCTCCCATCTGCCGCAGCCGCAGCATCACCTGCCGCCGGTCGCGCAGGAGGTCGGCGGCGATGGTCGCCTGCGCCACGTCGTCGACGCTGCGCGGGGTCGCATCCGCCACGCTCTCCACCGCCGGATCGGCGAGCAGCACGAGCATGACGAGATGTTCGCGCACCAGCCGCGCCACCCCCTTGATCATCAGCGCAGCGCCCGCGGCGTCGGTGATTTCGGTGAACAGCAGGATCAGCGTGCGGCGTTTGAGCAGGCTCGCTGCGGTGGCGAGGCCGAGCGTCACGTTGCTCTCCTCCGATGCGTAATCCACCTCAGCCGCCGCGCGGCGCAGCGCGTTGAGCTCGTTCGGACGCGTATATTGCCGCGGCTCGATGCGCGGGCGCGCGGCATAATGGCCAAAGCTCACGCGGTCGCCCGATCGCAGCGCGACATAGGCAAAGCCCAGCGCCGCGGCGATGCTCGCGTCGAGGCGGGTGCCGATGCGCCCATCGGGCAGCGGCAGCGGGTCGGTCATCGTCCGCCCGGCGTCGATCAGCAGCAGGATGCGCGCGTCGCGTTCGGTTTCGAACTGGCGGACGAGCAGTTCGGTGTGCCGCGCCGACTGTTTCCAGTCGATCCGCCGCACCTCCAGCCCCGGCTGGTAGCGATCGAGGCTTTCGAACTCGCTCCCCTCCCCCAGCCGCGCGACCAGCCGTTGGCCGAGCAGCGCGTCGGCGTCGAACCAGCGCCGCGCAGCTTCATGCGCGCGGCGGACCGAGGGCAGCACCGCGACGCTGCGGTCGAGCGGCCACACCGCACCGCGTCGCGCGAGGCCCCACGGCCCGACCCACGCCAGCCACGCCGCGCTCACCGCGAACCGCCCGCGACGCGAGGGCACGAGCGTCGCGGCCATCATCTCATCGGCGCGGAAAAGCTCGACCCGCCCTCCGTCCGCGAGCGCCGGATCGAGCGCGAGGTGCGCGCTTAACCGGCGGAGCGGGGCGGCACCCGAGATGCGCAGTTGCGCAGGCACGGGGTCGCCCACCCCCACCTCCCCCGGCAGGATCAGCGCGACGTCGCGCGGCGCGCCGGCGCGGAGACCGTCGGCGAGCGTCAGGCCGAGCACCCCCGCACTCCATAGCGGCGCCACCCACCACAGCGCGGGCGCGGCGAGCAGCAGCACGAACGCCATCGGCACCCCCAACGCAAACAGCCGCAGCGCCAGCCCGCTGGGGGCGAGCATCGGCGCGGGGCGTGTCTCGCGCTGGAGGGGGGCGGCGCGCACCATCGGCTCAGCGCGGCGCGGCGACCGATGCGACGATGTCGGCGACCACAGCGTCGCTGGTGCGCCCGTCGATCTCCGCCGCGGCCGACAGCATCAACCGGTGCCGGAAGAGGTCGGGGGCGAGCGTCTGCACGTCGTCGGGGACGACATAGCCGCGCCCTTCGAGCGCCGCCTGCGCCGCCGCCGCGCGGGCCAGCATCGCGCCTGCGCGGGGGGAGACGCCGCTGACGATCTCCGCCGACTCGCGCGTCGCGCGCACCAGCGCGACGATATAGTCGGCGATGTCGGGGGCAAGCGTCACCTCCGCCACCGCGCGGCGCAGCGTCGCGAGCGCGGCGCCGTCGCTGACCTGCTCGACGCCCAGCGTTTCGGGCGTCGGCTGCGCTTCGCCGCGGCTGTGCGCCAGCACCACACGCGCCTCCCCCGCGGCGTCGGGGTAGGGCACCGCGAGCTTGAACAGGAAGCGGTCGAGCTGCGCTTCGGGCAGCGGATAGACGCCCTGGCTCTCGATCGGGTTCTGCGTCGCGATGACGGTGAAGTTGGGGGACAGCGCGTGCGTCTGCCCGTCGAGCGTCACCTGCCGCTCCTGCATCGCCTGGAGGAGCGCGGCCTGCGTCTTGGGCGGGGTGCGGTTGATTTCGTCCGCCAGCAGCAGTTCGGTGAAGATCGGCCCGCGCGTCAGCGAAAATTGCGACGTCTGAAAGTTGAACAGATTGGCGCCGAGGATGTCGCCGGGGAGGAGGTCGGGGGTGAACTGGATGCGCCCGAAATCGAGCCCGACCGCCCGCGCAAAGCAGCGCGCGAGCAGCGTCTTGGCGGTACCCGGCGGCCCCTCCAGCAGCACGTGCCCGCCCGCCAGCAGGGCCACCGCCAGCCGTGAGACATTGGCGCGCTGGCCGACGATCGCTCGCGTCAGATTCGCATCGAGGGCGCGCCCCCAGGCCACCACGTCTTGAGGGGTCACGCAGCCATCTCCTGTTTCCAGCGGGCAAGTTCGCCCGCGCGTTGCACCATGTCGATCGGCGAGCGTGCGGCGTCCAACGCCGCGGCTCGGGCCGCGAAACCCTGCCCCTGCCGGTCGGTAAAGCGGTCGAGCCACGCGTCGAGCGCGGCGCCCTCCAGCCCCGGCGGCGCATGCCGCGCGCGCGCGGCGCTGTCGCGCACCCAGCCGATGTAGCGCGGGATCAGCATGCGCCAGCGCCCACTCGCGCTCACCAGCCGCGCGCCCGAGTGGATCAGCGCCGCCTTGCCCTGCGCAAAGGGCGCGGGGGCGACGCTAGGGGGCGCCGGGCGCTGAAAGCCTGCCCACAGCAGCGCGATCATCGCCGCCAGCCCGGCGAGCGTCAGCCCCAGCCACGGCGGCGCGAGCGCGCGCTGCAAGAGCGAACGGCTGTCGCTGGCGAGCCCGTTGAGCGCGACGTCGAACCGCACCGGGCGCCCTTTCGACAGCGCGAACAGCAGGTCGAGCCCGCCCGCCACGCGTTCGGGGTCGTTCAGCGTGAGGTTGGAAAGGAGGTCGGGGTCGGTCAGCAGATAAAGCTCCCGCCCGCCCAACTCCCCATGCAGCAGCACCGGCGCGTCGCCGTAGCGCAGCAGCGCTTCCCAGCGCGCGGCCGCTTTGCCCTCACCGGCGAGGATGGTCGCGCTTTGGAGCCTCCGCGGCAAAGGCAGGTCGCGACCTACCCCGATCGGCCGCAGCGATAGGGTCGCCGCCGCATCGGTCGCAAGCGGGGTGACGGAGAGGTTCAGGCGCCCCAGCGCAAACGCCGGCGCCCCACCGTCCTGCGAGCGGACGAATCCGCGCCCAAGGTTCTGGTCGGGGACGGTCAGGTGTTTGAGTAACACGACGAGCACCGGCCCGCGCAGTCGGTCGAGCCGCTCGCGCAGGCGATCGGACCCCTGCTCGTATATCTCCACATTTTCCGGCGTGAGCACGGTCAGCCCGCGCGGGTCCCTTGCCGCGACGCTGCGGTCGACCGCGATGTCGAGCCCGGCGCCGCGCCCCACCTCGATGATCCCGTTGAAGCCGGTCGCGCCGGGGGAGAGGCCGTGCGCGCCGCCGTCGCGCCCGCTCCCGCCCCCCGGCGCCGCGGCGGTGGTGAGCGCGTAGAGCAGCAGCCCGATCAGCGCCGCGGCAAAGCCGAACGGCGCGATGCGGCGCTCGAAAAAGCCGTGGTCGGCGGGGCGAGCGGGCGCACCGGCGGTCATGCGCCCACCCAACCGCGGCGGTCGGCGATGTCGTGCCACGCGGCGCGCGCGGCGCTCCAATCATCCGCGCCGATCGCCAGCCGCGCCCAGCGCGCGCGCTCGACGATGCGCGCGAGCGTCGCAAAGGCACCACGCGGCTGCGGCGGCACATCGCCCAGCACCGCAATCGCACGCGCGGTGTCGGCGGGGGTGAGCGCGGCAGGGCGACGGCGCGATATCTCCTCGACGCTGCGGGTGAGCAACAGCTGCGCCGCCTCCCCAAAGCGCCCGCTCGCCGCCAGCGCATCCGCCTCCGCCAGCAGATCGCGTGCGACGGCGTCGTCGAACGGCTCGAATGCGGGCTCGGTCGCGCCGCGCGGGCGCCGTCGCCGCCAGCGATCGACCCAGTCGCGGAACGCCGGGATGAGCACATAGGCGAGCGCCGCCACCGCCGCCGCGCCGAGCAGCCACAGCAGCGGCTTGAACAGGAAGGCGACCGCCTTGCCGATGCTCTCGAGCAATGAGATCAGCCAGCGCGGCGTATCGCGGCGCGGTTGCGCGAGGCGGGGACCGGGCAGCTGCGTCTGGAAATCCCCGCTCGCCACGGCGGCCGCGCGGGCGCGTTCGATGGCGCCGGGGTCGATGCTCTGTGGTGGTCTGGCGCTCTCGACGCTTGTCGTGGGAGGGGTCGGCACCTTTGCCTCAGCGAGCGACGGCGCGAGTGCGCACGCCAGCAGCACCAGCGCGGCCCTGCGCCTGCTCACCAGAAAAACCCGCCCCCGCATCGCCCGGCAAGGTGGCGGGGCAGGCCCCGTGGCGCAATCGAAACTTTCGGCTGGGAGGGGCGCGTTTAAACGGCTTCGCTGCGCTCGCAATGACGAGGGGGGAGGGCCGGGCTCTCCCCTCCCCTCGTGGGGAGGGGTAGGGGTGGGGGCCCGCTCGCGTCTGCGAGCGGAGGAGACTCGTTTCGGCGGTTGCGTGAGAGTTTTTCACGAGCCGCAGACGCTGCTCGCCCCCCACCCCCGGCCCCTCCCCACAAGGGGGAGGGGGGGGAGGCGAAGCTCATTTCACCTTCGTAACCGCGCTGTTCACCGCACCGGCGTGCGCATGAACGCGGCGGCTCAGTTCCGTTCATGTTGGAGGTGGCAGCGGGAAGCCTGTTTCTCGAAGGGAAGGATTTCACATGACCGCTCGTCCGCTGCTGGCGCTCGCCGCCGCCGCTTCGGTGCTTACCGCCACTACGCCCGCCATGGCGCATCCGGGTCGCGGTCACGCCCGCGGCCATGCCCACGCGCCAGGACAGCAGATGCGCTACATGCAGACCGAGCAGGGCCGCGTCGGATACTGGCGCGGTGACGACGGGCGCTACCATTGCCGCCGCGCCAATGGCACCACGGGGCTGATCGTGGGCGCGGCGGGCGGGGCCCTCGTCGGTCGAGCGATCGACGGCGGGCGCGACCGCACCGTCGGCACCATCCTCGGCGCAGCAGGCGGCGCGCTGCTGGGTCGCGAAGTCGATCGCAGCATCAGCTGCCGCTGATTTAGCGAACGCTTCCGAAGGCGCGGGGCCCCCTTGCGAAAGCGGGGCCCCGCGGCTGCCGGCTCCTCGGGGCGCTGCTCACGTTTGACGCCGCCGGAAATGGGCTCCTGCCTTCGCAGGAGCCCTATTTGTTTTCCGGCTTGCCCCGCGCAATCAGCGGCAGTCCATCAGCCCCTTCGCCTGACCCCCAAGCTGCGCGAGCATCGCGGCGGAGGGGTGCGGCTGCGTCTGCGCGCGGGTGACGAAGGCCTTGAGCCGTTCGACGCGCGCGGCGTTGCGCTGGAGCCAGCCTTGCGCCGCGGCCATCGGCTCTCCGCCCAGCCGCTGGAGCAGGTCGAGGCGGATCTCCGCAAAGTCGCGCGACAGGCCTGCCACCAGCAGCCGCTCCCACGGGTCGGAGGGCGACGCCGCCATCGCCGCGCCCTGCGCCCAGTCGAGCCCGGTCGCCTGCCCGAGCAGCCCGAACGCCTGCGTCAGCGCCTTCACGTCCGCGCCGTTCTCCCGCGATAGCGCGACGAGGCCCATCGCACCGTCGATCTCCGCCAGGCGCACCACGCGGTTGGCGAGGTCGGTATCGACACCGGCCGTCGCCAGACGCCCGCGGAAGCTCGCCGCTGCTTCGCGCCCGTGGCGTTCGAGCAGCTGGTCGCTCGCCATTTCGAGCGCGTCCACCCCGGCCTGCAACTGCGCCACGCAATCGGCGAGGCTGCGGTCGGGATCGGCATGGCGCAGCAGGTCCGCCATGTGCGCGCGCACCTCCACCGCCACGTCGCGGTAAAGCCCCAGCCGCACCGGTTCGGGCAGCGGCGCCGCGTCGATGTCGCGCCACAGCGCGGGGAGGTCGAGCAGCCGTTCGGCGACGACGAATGCCTCCGCCACCTCGCCCGGGCTGACGCCTTCTTCCTCGGCGAGTTCGAACGGATGGACGAAGCCCAGCCGGTTGACGAGCCGATTGGCGACCTTGGTCGCGACGATCTCCCGCCGCAGCTGGTGGGCGAGGATCGCGTCGCGTTCGCACGCCTGCATTTCACGCGGGAAAGCGGCGAGCAGCTCGTCGTCCATCAGCGCATCGTCGCCGAGACGCCCTTGCTCGGCGCTTTCCTGGAGGGCGAGCTTGGCGGTCGCCATCACCACCGCCAGCTCGGGCCGGGTTAGCCCGCGGCCGTCCTGCGCGCGGCGGAGATATTCATCGTCGCGCGCCAGCCCCTCGACATTGCGGTCGAGCCGGCCTTCCTCCTCGAAGCGGCCGATCAGCCGGACTACCGCGGGGGCGGCGGCCGCGCCCTCCCCTTCTGCGATCGACAGCGCCAGCGCCTGCGCGCGGTTGTCGGCGAGCACCAGCTCCGCGACCTCGTCGGTCATGCTTTCGAGCAGGCGGTTGCGATCGTCGAGCGCGAGCCGTCCGGCGCGCATCTCGGCGTTGAGCGCGATCTTGATGTTGACCTCGTTATCCGAACAATCGACGCCCGCCGAATTGTCGATGAAGTCGGTGTTGATGCGCCCGCCGCCGCTCGCGAAGGCGATGCGCGCGGCCTGGGTGACGCCGAGGTTGGCGCCTTCGCCGACGACCTTGGCGCGCAGCTCCTCCGCATCGACGCGGTGGCGGTCGTTGGCGGGGTCGCCGACCGCGGCGTTATTTTCCGCCGCCGCCTTTACATAAGTGCCGATGCCGCCGAACCACAGCAGGTCGACGCGCGCCTTGAGGATCGCGCTGATGAGCGAGGTCGGGTCGATCTCCTCCACGTCGAGGTCGAGCATCGCGCGCACCTCGGGCGTCAGCGGGATCGACTTCTGCGAGCGCGGGAACACGCCGCCGCCTGCGGAAATGAGCGCGGGATCATAGTCCGCCCAGCTCGACCGCGGCAGTTCGAACAGCCGCTTGCGCTCCGCCCAGCCTTTCGCCGCATCGGGGGTCGGGTCGAGGAAGATGTGGCGGTGGTCGAAGGCGGCGACCAGCTCGATCGCCTGGCTGAGCAGCATGCCGTTGCCGAACACGTCGCCCGACATGTCCCCCACGCCCGCGACGCGCACCGCTTCGCTCTGGACGTCGATGCCCATTTCGCGGAAGTGGCGCTGGACCGAGATCCAAGCGCCCTTGGCGGTGATGCCCATCGCCTTGTGGTCGTAGCCATTGGAGCCACCGCTGGCGAAGGCATCGCCCAGCCAGAAGTCCCGCTCCAGCGCGATGGCGTTGGCGACGTCAGAAAAGCTGGCGGTGCCCTTGTCGGCGGCGACCACGAAATAGGGATCGTCGCTGTCGCGGCGCACTACGCCCTGCGGCGGCACCACCGCGCCATCGACGCGGTTGTCGGTGATCGACAGCAGCGCGCGGATGAACACGCGGTAGCATTCGGTCCCCTCCGCCAGCCACGCATCGCGATCGGCGGCGGGATCGGGCAGGCGTTTTGGGTGGAAGCCGCCCTTGGCCCCCGTCGGCACGATGACCGCGTTCTTGACCCGCTGCGCCTTCATCAGGCCGAGGATTTCGGTGCGGAAATCGTCGCGGCGGTCGGACCAGCGCAGCCCCCCGCGCGCGACGGGTCCGGCGCGCAGGTGAATGCCCTCCACCCGCGGCGAATAGACCCAGATCTCCCGCCACGGCAGCGGGCGGGGGAGGCCAGGCACTTTCGCGCTGTCGATCTTGAAGGCGAGCGCTTCGGCGCCCGCGGGGACGAAGGCGTTGGTGCGCAGCGTCGCTTCGATGAGCGCGCTCATCTGCCGGAGGATGCGGTCCTCGTCGATCGCCGCGACCTTGGCGAGCCCGTCGGCGATGGTCGCGCGAGCGGCGGTAGCGGCGTCGTCCGACAGCGCGGCGGGATCGTGCAGCGCGCGGAACAGCGCAACGAGGCCGCGCGTCACCTCTGGCGCATTGCGCAGCGCCTGCACCACCGTCGGCAGCGAATAGGGAAGTCCCCCCTGCCGCAGATAGCGGAACCACGCGCGCAGCCAGACGACGCTGACCGGGTCGAGCCCGGCGGCGACGATCAGCTGGTTGAACGCGTCATTTTCCGCGCGGTCGAGCAGCACGTCGGCAAGCGCCGCTTCGACCACGCCGACGCGGTCCCCCTCCACCGTGCGCCCGCCCGAGACGGTGAGGTCGTGGATGTAGCTTTTCGCATCGTCGGTGAGCGCGGTCGGCAGCTCGGTATCGACGGTGTAACCGAAATTCTCGAGCGTGGGCACGAGCCGCGACAGCGACAGCGCGCCGCCCTGGTGATAGACCTTCAGCCGCGTCGTCTCCCCCGTGCCGAGCAGGCGCACGTCGATCCCGCGCGCCGGGCCCATCTCGCGCAAGCGCATGACGTCGGCGGCCGCATCTTCCGGCGCGTGACTGATGCGGTAGGTCTGCGGGAACACGCCGGCGAAGCGATGCGCGAGGACGCTGGCGCGGCCTGAATCGTCGAAGCGTGCCAGCTCCGCCTCGATCCCCGGCTCCCAGCCGCGCACCAGCTGTTCGAGCGCCGCGTTGAGGCGCTCCACGTCCGGCGCGCGCCCGCCGCCGCGCAGGTCGTAGGTGTAGCGGATCAGTGCGACGCCGCTCTCTTCCATCGAGATGGTCCAGCTGAGCAGCTTGCCGCCGGCTTCCTGGGCGAGCAGCTCCGCGATCTGCTGGCGGCGCGCGGTCGACAGCTCGTCGCGCGGCAGCCAGACGAAGGCGAACAGGTGCCGCTCGAGCGGGGAGGCGATGAACGCGACCTTGGGGCGGGGGCGGTCATCGATCGACATCGCCGCCAGCGCCAGCGCCTCCACCTGCGCATCGTCGCTCGCCACCATCAGGTCGTGCGGCAGGCGGGTGAGCACGTGCGCCAGCGCCTTCCCGGCGTGGCCTGCCGGGTCGAACCCGAACTTCGTCGCCATGTCGGTGAGGCGGCGGCGCAGCACCGGCACCTTGTCGGGCGCGGTGTTGAGCGCGGCGCTGGTCCACAGCCCCGCGTGGATCGACAGCGCGGCGACCCGCCCCCCCTCGCGCACCGGCACGAGGATCACGTCGAGCAGCACGCGGCGGTGGACCGTTGCCATGCGGTTCGATTTGACCAGCAGCAGCGGCGCGCCGCTCCCCTCGAGCTGCGCGAAGGCGGCTTCGAGCGTGGCGGGGGCGAGCAGCGGCTCTCCGTCCGCACCGTCCCGACAAAGGCCGAGCCCGGAGCCAGCCGCACCGTCGCGGCTGCGCAGTTCGTGGCCGAGCTGGGTGAAGTTGCGGTCGAGGAACCAGCGCAGCAGCTCCGCCTCCTCGCCGCTGCCGAGCCGGTCAATGTCGGCGCGCATTGCGCCCTGCATCGCGGTCCAGTCGGTGACCGCCGCGCGCACGTCGGCGAGCACGCGCTCGATGCTTTCGACCAGGTGCCGGCGTTCGTGCGCTCCGACCCGCTGAAGTTCGAGGTAAATCATCGACTCGCGCGTCGACCCCGAACCGATCGCGGTCAGCGCACCGCTCGAGTCACGCTCGACCGAGACGACCGGGTGCAGCACGCCGACGACCACCACGCCCGCATCGGCAATGGCGCCGGCGACGCTGTCGACCAGGAAGGGCATGTCGTCGTTGACGATGGCGAGCCGCATGTGTCGCGCGCTCCCCTGGCCTTCGCGCGAGCTTTCGAGGCGCAGGTTGGGCTTGCCCGGCTGGCGACGTGCTGCGGTTTCAGCGAGGAACGCCGCCGCCGCGTCCCATTCGCCCGGGTCGAGCTCGCTCGCTTCGTCGGGGAGCGCGCTCGCTTCGAGTGCGGCCCGCAGCGCCGTGACGATGCCGGGGGGCGGCGCGGCCTCCGCAGTTGCGGGGATGCTCGCGCTCGTCACGTCTTCGGCCATGCTGCTCGCTCGGATGATTGCGCCGGGATCGGCTGGAATGAGGCGCGCCATGCACCCGGCGCGCACAGGGCTCAACCCCCGAGGGTGCCGCACGGCTGCGTCCGGATCGCGCTTCGCACGTTTGGGGGGCCATGCCTCTGACCCCCGCGCCGCTCACAACTGCCCGTACAATCGTGGTGATTTCGGATCGGGTCGAGGGTTGGCCACCGCGCGAAGGGCCGGGCGCGGCAATCGAAATGCACCGCGCGCGCTTGAAGGAGCTGGGTGCCGAACAGCAACCGTGGACCGCGCTCACCCCGGACGAGGCAGTCGCACCAGTAGAAGTCGTGGGCGGTTATCTCGAACGCCTCCCGCTCAGCCTCATTGCCACAGGCGCCTATGACCGCGCGGAAATCTGGCACCATTATCATGCAGCGGAGGGGGAGCCGCCGTTCCATCGCGGCAACCCCCGCCTCGCCTATCGGGCTTTTCATGCCGACCACCGCCAGGCGCCGATGGCGAGCGCTGACATGCGCGCCTTTATCGAGACGTTCGGCGCGCCGCACCTGCTCGTCGTCTACGGGCTAGGGGTGGACGAGGCGCTGCTCGAGCTGTGCGCCAACAGCGTCATCATCTACAATTCGATCGACGCCCCGCCGCTGCGCGTGCCGCCGGAGGTGTCGCGGCACTTCGACCTCATCCTCACCGGCGCGGACTGGCAGTCGCAGGAGGTAGCGATGCGCCATCCGGATATGCCAACGCTGGTGTTGCCGGTCGGACCGGAGTTCGCAGGCGAGGCGCAGTTCCGACCGCTGGGCAGCGAAAAACGCTACGACCTCGTCTACGTCGCGGCGGCGCAGCCTTACAAACGACACGACCTGCTGCTCGACGCGATCGAGCGTTCGCCCCGCCCACTCTCTGCGCTGTGCGTGTTCGGCTACGGCGAGCTCGCCGATCATTACCGGCACGAGGCGCAGCGCCGCGAGCTGGCGGTGGATTTCGTCGGACCCCCGGGAGTGGGCTTCGAGGAGGTCAACCGGCTGATGAACCTCGCGCGGATCGGCGTCGTCGCAGGCTATGACGACGGCGCGCCCGCGATCATCACCGAATATATGCTCGCAGGCCTCCCCGTGCTGGCCAACGCCGGGCTGGTATGCGGGCGGCAGTATATCACCCCGCTCGCGGGGCGGTGCGCGGTTCCGGCGGACTGGCCACAAGTAATCGCGGAGATGCTCGACAATCTGGAGCGGTTTCGTCCGCGGGAGCAGGCGCTTGCGCAGTGCCACTGGCGCCAGTCATCGCAGCGGCTGCTAACCGCCATTCGCGGCGCGAAATTTCCTTGATCGAGATGAATCGACGGAGCAAAAACCCCCGCTGAACTGTTCTTCAGCAAAGCGGGCGCGATTCTGCACCTGTTGGCAGGAGCGAACGCGTGGACGATCTGAGTGGTTTTGCGCGGAGCGGCGCGGAAGAAACGTCCTACTCAGCATCAATCTCTAGCGAAGCCCCCCTCCCCACCACGACGGTTCGTCCCGCGCCGGTCGTGGTTTTCTCCCATCTCCGCTGGGACTTCGTACGTCAGCGGCCCCAGCACCTTCTCTCCCGCTTCGCGCGCGAACGCGACCTATGGGTGTGGGAAGAGCATATCCCCTGCGATCATCATCGCCCCTATCTAGAGCACCACCATTTCGAAGATGACGGCGTGACTTCGCTCCGTCCGCGCCTGCCGCACTGGTGGTCTCGCGAAGAGGTCGAGGTGGGCCTGGCGCAGCTCTACGATCGCTTCGCTGACACGGCGCTAGCCGAGGCGCCGGTGCATTGGTTCTACACGCCGATGCTGCTGCCGGTGACCGGTGGCAAAGCGCCGCGCGCCGTCGCCACCGTCTACGATTGCATGGACGAGCTGTCCGCCTTCGCTCACGCCGATCCGCTGCTGGTGGCGCGCGAGCGCGACTTGCTCGCGCGGGCCGATGTTGTGTTCACCGGGGGGCGCAGCCTTTACGAAGCGAAACGCGATCGCCACTCCAACGTCCACGCCTTCCCGAGCGCGGTCGATGCTGCGCATTTCGCGAGGGCCCGCGGGATCGAGCGGACCTCCGCTGATGTCACGATCGGTTGGTTCGGGGTGATCGACGAACGCTTCGACGTCGACCTCATCGCGAACGTCGCTGCGGCACACCCGGAATGGCGGTTCGAAATGCTCGGCCCGGTGGTCAAGATCGACCCTGCGAGCCTGCCCCGCCTCCCCAACCTCCATTGGGCGGGTCCGGCGAGCTACGGCGATCTGCCCGCCGCTCTCGCGCGCTGGGATGTTGCTCTGATGCCGTTCGCGCGCAATGAGGCGACGCGATACATCAGTCCGACCAAGACGCCCGAGTATCTCGCTGGCGGGGTGCCGGTGGTGTCGACCTCGATCGCCGACGTGGTGGCGGATTACGGCGACCTGGAAGGCGTCTGGATTGCCGACACTCCCGATGCCTTTGCACGCGGGATTGAGCTGGCGCTCAAGTTGCCGCGCGGGTCCGATGCGCCCTGGCTGCAGGAGGCCGATGCCAAGCTCGCGGAGATCAGCTGGGACCGCACCCACGCCGCGATGCGCGCGCTGGTGGCGCGGGCGGTGCGTGAGCGCGCCAATCCAGGTGCTCCGGCCGCTCCAACGCTGATCCCGACGCGCCGTGCTTCCTACGACACGCTGGTGGTGGGTGCGGGCTTTGCCGGTAGCGTGATGGCCGAACGGCTCGCCGCGGATGCGGGTCAGCGCGTGCTGGTCATCGACCGTCGTGATCATATCGGCGGCAACGCCTACGACCATTTGGACGAGGCGGGGGTGCTGGTGCACCGCTATGGCCCGCACATCTTCCACACCAACAGCGACGATGTTTTCGCTTATCTTTCGCGCTTCACCGACTGGCGGGCGTACGAACATCGCGTGCTGGCGCGCGTGGGCGAACAGCTGGTGCCGATGCCGATCAACCGCACGACGCTCGAAAAGCTGTATGGTGTGAGCCTCGCCGATGACGATGCTGCCGCCGCCTTCCTCGCGGCGCGCGCGGAACCGTGCGCGGTGATCGAAACGTCCGAGGACGTGGTGGTCAACGCCATCGGCCGCGAGCTCTATGAAACGTTCTTCCGTGGCTACACCCGCAAACAGTGGGCGCTCGACCCGTCGCAGCTTGACAAGAGCGTGACGGCACGTGTGCCCACGCGGACCAGCCGCGACGATCGCTATTTTCAGGACAAGCATCAGGCGATGCCTGCGGAGGGCTACACCCGTATGTTCGAACGGATGCTCGACCATCCGAACATCACGGTGCTGACCGAAACGGACTTCGACGATGTGGCGGACGTGCAGCGCAAGCACACCGTCTATACCGGCCCGATCGACGCCTATTTCGGGCATCGGTTCGGGAAGCTCCCCTATCGATCGCTGCGCTTCGTCAACGAAACGCGTGATGTCGAATGGGCGCAGGAGGTGGGGACGATCAACTTCCCGGCGGAGGACGTGCCCTACACGCGGGTGACCGAATACAAGCATCTTACCGGCCAGTCCTCGCCGCGCACCAGCCTCACCTGGGAATATCCGAGTGCGGAGGGCGACCCCTATTATCCCATCCCACGCCCGGAGAATCAGGCGCTGTTCCGCCAATATGATGCGCTGGCGAGCGCGACCGCGGACGTCACTTTCGTCGGCCGCCTGGCGAACTATCGCTACTATAATATGGACCAGGTGGTGGGGCAGGCACTTGCGACATATCGCCGTCTGCGCGAACGGCTTCCGCTCGCAAGCTGAAGGGGGCGTCCTTGCGGGTATGTCTGGTAACGGAGAGCCGTGCCCCGTCGGGCATGGGCCAACATATGTTGGCGCTCGCCGAGGAGGCGGCGGACGATCAGCTGACGCTGCTCGCCCCGCGCGAGACCGACCTTTATAAGGAGGGACGCAATCGCGGCTTGCGCGTCGTGGCGCTCCTCGAAGACCCCGAGCAACTGCGCAGATGGCTGACCGCATCGGCGTTCGACATCGTCCATGTCCACGCCGGGATCGGGTGGGAGGGGCACGCGCTCACTCGCGCGGCTAAGGCATCGGGCGCGAGCGTGGTGCGCACCGAACACCTCCCCTACCTCCTCACCGACGCTGGCGAGGTGGAGGCGTATCGGCAGGCGTCGGATGACGTCGATCGCTGGATCGCGGTCTCCGATAGCGTCGCGCAGAGCCATGTCGCTGCGGGCGTCGCAGCGGATCGCATCGCCACCATCGCCAACGGTGTCGAAGTGGGCACGCCGCGCCGCGACCCCGCCGCGCTCCGACGCGAGCTCGGTCTCGGCGATGCACCGATGTTGCTGCATATCGGGCGCTTCACCCCGCAAAAGAACCACCGCCTGCTGATGGAGGCGATGCGCCAGCTGCCGGGCGACGCGCAGCTCATGCTGGTGGGCGATGGGGAGTTGCGCGGCACCGTCGCGCGCGAGATCGCGTCGGGCCTCGGCGGGCGAGTGCGCTTGATGGGCGAGCGGCGCGATTGCCTCGACCTTATCGCCGCCGCCGATTTGCTGCTGCTGCCGAGCGCGTTCGAGGGGCTGCCACTGGTCGCGCTGGAGGCGATGGCTCTGGGCACGCCGATCGTCGCCGCCGACGCCCCCGGCATCCGCGACGCGATCGATGGGGACAGCGGCTGGCTGGTGCCCGCCGACGACCCCGCCGCGCTTGCCGCCACGATCGCCGGCGCGCTCGCCGACGGGCCAGCACGATCCGCCAAGGCCGGCGCCGCTCGGGCGCGCCATGCGCAACATTTCACCGCCGATCGTATGCGGCAACAGACCCGCGCTCTTTGGGCGGAACTTGCAAAGGAACCCCGGACCATGACCGCCACCCGCATCGGCTTCATCGGCGCAGGCGGCATCGCCCGTCGCCATCTGGGTGTGCTGCAAACGATGGACGATGTTCTGGTCACCGCGGTCACCGACGTCGACGCCGACGGCGCCGCTCGCTTCGCCGACGACACCGGCGCGCGGGCGTTCGCGAGCGCCGAGGAGCTGTGCGCCAGCGGAGAGGTCGACGCGCTGTGGATCTGCGTACCGCCCTTTGCGCATGGCGCGCCCGAGGACGCGGCGATCGCGCACGGCATCCCGTTCTTCGTCGAAAAGCCGGTCGCCATCGACCTCCCCACCGCCGAGCGCATCGCTGCTGCGGTGGAGGCCAAGGGGCTGATCACCGCCGTCGGCTATCACTGGCGCTATCTCGACGTGCTCGACGATGTTCGCGGCGCGCTGGGGACGCGCAAACCGCGCCTCGCCTCGGGTTACTGGCTCGATTCGACGCCGCCGCCGCGCTGGTGGTGGCGGCGTGAGCAGTCGGGCGGGCAGATGGCGGAGCAGGCGACCCACCTCCTCGACCTCGCGCGCTACCTGATGGGCGACGTGACGCGGGTCTATGCGCTCGAGGAATATAGCCAGCGCGACGCCTTCCCCGACCTCGACGTGCCGACCGCCTCGACCGCGAGCCTGCTGTTCGCCGATGGCGCCATCGCCAACCTCGCCGCGACGTGCCTGCTCGGCTGGAACCATCGCGTGGGGCTGCACCTGTTCGGCGACGGGGTGGCGGCGGAGATTACCGATCGCGACGCGATGATCGACGTCGGCCACGGTCGCCCGGTGACCCCCAACCGCTCCGATCCGGTCTGGCGAGAGGATCGCGACTTCCTCGATGCGGTGCGCGGAGGCGAAAACCGCATCCGCTGCCCCTACAGCGATGCGCTCGCGACGCTGCGCGTGGCCGACGCGGTCGACCGTTCCGCCCGCGAAGGCCGCGCCATCGAACTTGCGTCGGCCGCCTCCGCCAACGTGCGAGCCGCCGCATGAGCGAGCATCGCGACATCCGCAGCCTCGGCTTTGAGCGCCCCGGCGAACCCTTTTTCGCAGGCTATGACGAGGGTCCGCCCGAACCGTGGCAGGTGCGGATCGAAACGCTCTACTCCGGCTTTTCGGCGGGGACCGAGCTCACCTTCATGAAGGGGACCAACCCCTATCTCCACAGCCGCTGGGACGACTGGCGCCAGCGCTTCGTCGCGGGCGAGGCGGGGATGCACTACCCCGTGCCCTTCGTCGGCTACATGGAGGTCGGGCGCGTGGTCGCCGATGGCGCGGGCTATCGCGCGGGTGAGGTCGTCGGCGGCATGTGGGGGCACAAGTCCGGCCACACCGCCGATCCCAACCTCGAGCTGATCGTGCCGCTTCCGGCCGGCATGGACCCGCGGCTTGGCATCTACGTCGGGCAGATGGGACCGATCGCCGCCAACGGCATCCTCCACGCCGATGCAGAGCTCATCGGGCGCGACGTCCACACGCTGGGCGCGAGCCTGGAGGGGCGCCCGGTGCTGGTGTTCGGCGCCGGCATTGTCGGCTTCCTCGTCGCGCTGTTCGCGCAGAACGCTGGCGCGAGCGAGGTGGTGATCGCCGACCCCAACCCGTTCCGCCGCATGCGCGCAGAGAGCCTCGGCCTCCTCGCCATGACCGAGGAGCAAGCCGTTGACCACGCCAAGCACCGTTGGCACGGCGGGTCGAGCCACGGCCGCGGCGCCGACCTCGTCTTCCAGACCCGCGCCGATGCGGCATCGTTGCACCGCGCGATGCAGGCGCTGCGCGCGCAGGGCACGGTGATCGACCTCGCCTTCTATCAGGGCGGAGCGGAGCCGCTGCGGCTGGGCGAGGAGTTTCACCACAATGGCCTCGGCCTCAAATGCGCGCAGATCGGCCGAGTGCCGCGCGGCATGGAGCGGCTATGGGACCGCGCGCGGCTGTCGCGTGAGACGGTGAAGCTGCTCGAAAAGCGCGGGAGCGAAATCGCGACCCAGCTCATCACGCACGTCGTGCTGTTCGACGAAGCGCCCGACTTCCTGCGCCGACTGGTGGCGGAGCGGCCCGATTTCATCCAGGTCGTGTTCGACTATCAGCGCGGGATGTGAGGGTGGCGGGGACGCCGCCTGACGCGCCGCACCGCTTCAGAATATCGTCGCCCGGGACTTGATCCGGGGCCAGGCTTTGGGGGCCGCCGTGTCACGAAGTGAAAGCCCTGCCCCGGATCGATTCCGGCGCGAGGAGGGGGAAGAGGGATCGGCCGTTGGGTCCGCGATGGCCCGCAGGACGGCTGACCTCAACGTCGCCGCGCTGATGGAACGCCACGCCCGCACCACGCTCCCCGCGTGGATGGCGGAGCGGCCGGTGCGTATCCTGTTCGTGTTCGCCTGGCTGGTGGTCGGCGGCGAGGAAACAGAGGTGCGGCTGCTCGCCGAACATCTGCCGCGCGAACGCTACACCATTGACGTCGTCGCCTGTTTCCGCCGCGACGGCATGCCCGACCAGACGCATGCGCAGCTGCACGCGGCGGGGGTCCACGTCGACACCACCCCATATCACCTCAGTTTCGAGGACACGATCACCTACCTTACCGGCAAGATGGCGGGCTATGACCTCGTCATCTCCTGCCAGAATGTCGCGGACGTCTATCCGGCGCTCGAACGGATGCACCGCCGCCCGCCGCTGATCGAGCATGGCGGGCTGGTGTCGGAGGCGCTCGCGGGCCCCAAGCATTTCACGCGCGCCTATGTCGGCGTGTGTGCGACGATCCGCGACGCCGCGGCGTCGCGCATGCCGGAGCGCGCCGGCGACGCGCTCGAAATCCCGTCGATGGTCGACCTCGCCCCGTTCGACGCCGCGGATCGCATGGCCGCCCGCCGCGCGCTGGGCATTGCGGAGGGGCGCATCGTCGCGGGCTGGCTCGGGCGGCTCGACGCCAAAAAGCGCGTGCAGGACTTCATCGAAGCCGCGGCAATCGTCGCCGCACGCCGCGATGACGTCGACTTCCTGATCATCGGCGGGCCCGATGCGTTTATGCCGGAATATGCCGACAGCCTGCGCGCGCTCGCCAATGAGCGCGGGCTGGGCGCGCGGCTGCGCTTCCTCGGCGATCGCGCCGACGTGCCCGAACTGCTTTCCGCGCTCGACATGTTCGTGTGGCTATCGCGCGGGGAAGGCATGCCGCACGTCATCGCCGAAGCCGGCGCGGCGCGGCTGCCGGTCATCGCCACCCCCGACAACGGCGCGCTCGAACAGATTGAGGACGGCGTGTCGGGCCTGTTCGTGCCGCACGAAAGCCCGGCGGAGGTGGCGCGCGCGATGCTGACGCTCGCCGCCGATGCCCCCCTGCGCGCGCGGCTGGGCGATGCGCTGCGCCGCCATGTCGCCGCGAGCTACGCTATCCCTGCGGTGATCCCGCAGTGGCGCGCGCTCATCGACCTGTGCGTCGCCGACGCGCATGCCCCGGCCCCGCCACCGTCGCTGTTTCCGAGCTTCTTCCTCGGCGGGTTCGAATGTTCCTCGCACCGCCGCCACACCGATCGCGCACGTCGCGACATGATCGCGGTGACCGAGCATGACGCCCGCGCTGACGAGGATTATGCGCTGCTCCGCCGTCACGGCATCGCCGCCGCGCGCGACGGCGTCCGCTGGCACCTGATCGAAGCCTCACCGGGCGTCTACGACTTTGCGAGCCTGGAGGCCCAACTCACCGCCGCCAGCCGCCACGGCGTGACCGTGCTGTGGGACCTCCTCCACTACGGCTGGCCAGACGACCTCGATCCGTGGAGCGCGGAGTTCGCGCGGCGAGCGGTTGCCTTCGCGCTCGCGACCGCGCGCTTCATCGCGGAGCGCACCGACGGCGCGCCATTCTTCTGCCCCGTCAACGAGATCAGTTTTTTAAGCTGGGGCGGGGGCGATGCCGGCTACCTCAACCCCTTCGCGCGCGGACGGGGACATGAAATGAAGGTCCAGCTCGCACGCATCGCGGTCGACGCGACGCGCGCGATCCGGGCCGCGGTCCCCTCTGCGCGCTTCGTCACCTGCGAACCGGCTATCGTCGTGCACAGCGCGCCCGAGCGCCCGCCCGAAGCGCATCATGCGCAGGGGCACCATCAGGCGCAATATCAGGCGTTCGACATGATTGCCGGTCGCCAGTGGCCGCAGATCGGCGGCGAGGAAGCCCTGCTCGATGTCGTCGGGGTGAATTTCTACCACAATAATCAGTGGATTCACTGCGGCCCGCCGCTCGACTGGCGCGACCCCGCACGTCGCGCGTTCCGCGACGTGCTGGCGGAGGTCTACGCCCGCTACGGTCGCCCGCTGTTCGTCAGCGAAACCGGCATCGAAGGCGATCAGCGCGCCAGCTGGTTGCGCTACATCGCCGACGAGGTCGCCGCCGCGCGTGCCATCGGCGTTCCGGTCGAGGGCGTATGCCTCTACCCCGTGCTCGGTCACCTCGGCTGGGATGATGATCGTTATTGCCCCAACGGCTTGATCGAATGGCACCCCGGCGATGCCCAACGCAGCGTCGATCCAGCGCTGGCGGCGGAGTTGGCGGTCCAGGTGGCGCGTTTCGCCTAGGCCAGACAGAGCGTTGGCACGCGGGCGCGCGTGAGCAGACAGGCTTGAGGGCGATTACCCTCACCCTTCCGGCGCTACGCGCCTCCTTCCCTCTCCCGGTGGGAGAGGGACGTTAGACCCCTCTCCCACCGGGAGAGGGAGGGGCCCGCGCGAAGCGTGGGAGGGTGAGGGTCGCTTACCCCCACGCCCTCACCCGCGCGCCAAACTCCGCAGCAGCGGTGCGGTGGCGGGGCCGTCGGGCGCCGCGTGGATCAGGGTCAGCGTGCCATCCGCCTCGCGCCGGGCAAGCAGCGCGAAGAGTGGCGTGTCGGGCGCGCCGTCGATGGCGCGCAGCCGCGCCAGTGGCGCCGCCTCCGCCGCCTTGAGCCTCGCCGCGTCGAGCGGGTCGGCGGCAGGCGCATCACCACGGCGCGCCGCGCGAATGTCGCGCAGCAGGCCCTTGACCCCGCCCTTGGCGCCCGCAAGCCGAGCCTCGAGCTGTGGACCGATCGCCTCGGCATCCGCCCAGCCCAGCACCGCGGCATATTCGGCGAGCCGCGTCTTGTCCGAATCGGCCCCGAACACGAGCTTGGCGAGCGGCGTCATCGGCGCGCGCGGGTTCGGCTTGATCCCACTATCGGCGAGCAGCTCGGCATATTCCTCGGGCGCGGCGCGCGTCGCGGCGACGAACGCCGACGCCAGCGCCAACGCACGATACAACGCCGCATGCCCGCGCGCGCTGACCGATGCGGCACGCTGCGCCGCCTCCCGCGCGCTGGCCAGCGCATCGCCGATCGCGACGTCGTCGGTGTCGGAGGGGACGTCGGCGAGCGCGACCTCGCGACCATCCTCGGCCTCCGCGTCATCGCCCTCATGCTCGGAAGGTCCATCGCTCCACACCGGCATCGCCGGGCGCGGTGTCGGCGCAGCGTCCTGCGCCGCCGCCATCTCCGCCGCGATCGCCGCTTCGAGCGCGGGCGGCGCGGCCTGCTTCCAGTTGATCACCCCCAGGATGAAGTCGATCGTGTCGTCATCGGAGGAAAAGGGCAGCAGCACGCCGCGGTATAGGATCGTCGCTCCGGTTGCGTTGACGAATTCCGCCTCGAACCCGATCGGAGCGCGGTTGGCGATGATCTGCAGATAATGGTCGGTGAGTCGGCTCAGCAGCGAACGCCGCGGCACGTCTGCGATGGACCCGATCGGCCCCTCCGCCTCGCACTCGCGCGCAATCGCCGCGCCGAGGTGACCGATCGCCGGATTTTCGATCCCCTGCCGGAAATCGAGCAGAACCGCGTGATCGCCGAAGTCTCCGAGATCGTCGACGTTGAGCGAAGCGATTGCCGGAAAACTGCGTCCGTCGAGCAGCTTCGCCCAGTGATTATAGGCGCGCACGTGCATGCGCCGCTCGTCCTGGCCGATCGCAGGCGGTGCCTCGATACCGGGCGCGTCCTCAGCGGGGGCGGGCTCGACCGAGGTGGTCGCGCGCCGCTCACCCAGCCCGCGCGCCAGCACCGCGTCGGTATCGGGCGCCTGCCCGTCCCCCCGGCGAAACATCTGTTCAATCCCCATGCGCGGGTCCCAATCGGCCTAATCTCTCCGCGACCGTGGAGGATGCATGGTAAAAACGCAGTTAAGCCGCCTCGCGCAGACTCAGCGGCGCGTTCGCCCAACTCGTGACGCGCCACGCTTGCCCGCGCGCGGAGCCGCTGCTAATCGCCCCGCCAACGCCGCTTTAGCTCAGTTGGTAGAGCATCGCATTCGTAATGCGGGGGTCACAGGTTCGAGTCCTGTAAGCGGCACCATCGGCCCCAAGCGCGGCCCTTAGCCCGCACCTTCTCGCACCTGCACGACCAGCTTGCCCGCGGCGCGGCGGTTGGCGAGGGCGGCGATGGCGTCGCCGGCGCGCTCGAGCGGGTAGGTGGCGGTGACGCGGGGGTGGATGCGCCCTTCGCTCCACCAGTCGAACAGCTGCGCGATATGCGCGCGATTGGCGGCGGGATCGCGCATCGCAAAGGCGCCCCAGAACACCCCGCACACGTCGCAGCTCTTGAGCAACGTGAGATTGAGCGGCAGCCGCGGGATGCCGGCGGGGAAGCCCACCACCAGATAGCGCCCCTCCCACGCGATCGAGCGCAGCGCGGGTTCGGCATAATCGCCGCCGACCGCGTCGTAGATGACGTCCGCCCCGCCCGGGCCGACCTTGGCCTTGAAGGCGTCGGCGAGCGCCTTTGACGCGTCCTTGTCGAACGGCTGATGCGGGTAGACGAGCGTGTCGTCGGCCCCCGCCTCCCGCGCGAGTGCAGCTTTTTCCTCGCTCGACACCGCGCCGATCACGCGCGCGCCGAGCGCCTTGCCGATCTCGATCGCGGCGAGCCCGACCCCGCCCGCCGCGCCGAGCACCAGCAGCGTCTCCCCCGCCTTGAGGCGGCCGCGGTCGATCAGCGCATGGATCGACGTACCGTAGGTCATCAGCAGCGCCGAACCCTGTTCGAAGGGCACGCCGTCGGGCAGGCGATAGGCGTTGGCGGCGCGCGTCGCGACCTGTTCGGCAAGCCCGCCGTTGCCGCAGGCGGCGATGACGCGATCGCCGACGTGGAGGTGATCGACCCCCGCCCCGACCGCGCGCACGACGCCCGCGACCTCCCCGCCCGGAGCGAAGGGACGCGGCGGTTTGAACTGGTAGCGATCCTCGATGATCAGCGTATCGGGGAAGTTTATCGCGCAGGCGTGGACGTCGATCACCACATCGCCTTCGCCGGCGACCGGGTCGGGCAGTTCGCCGATGACGAGCGTGTCGGGTCCGCCCACGGCGGTCGAAAGAAGGGCTTTCATGATGTCGGTGAGGCTCCCGGAATGCGCGCGGCGGATGATGCCGGTTGAACCGCGGCGCGCGCGACAATGCAAGTTGCGCGTCGTTGGTCGTCCGCGGACTCGTTTCACCGCGCTTAGGCGGGCGTTCATCGTGCGAACCGCAGTTTGCCCTCCCCGCGATTCGCGCGGAGGCGTTAGAGGAGCCCGGTGCGCATGATCCCCCGCTTTGCCCGCCGTTTCCAAACCCTGCCCGTCGCGGCGGTGAGCGCTGCGGCGCTGATCGTCACCGGTTGCGCCAACGCGGTGCCTCCGCCGCGGGCCAGCGCGCCGCCGCCACCGTTGCGCACGGCACAGCGTCCGGCGGTGCAGCCCTGGCGTCCCGCGCCGATGCCCGCGCCCGCACCCGTCCCCTATCGCCCCGCCGTGGGCGCCGAGCGTCCGCCGGCGGGGCTCGAGGCGACGATCGATGCGCTGTGGCGCGGCTTTCCGGGACGCACCGGCATCGCCGTTCGGCGCATCGACGGCAACTGGAGCCTGGCGCGGCGCGGGGACGAATTCTTCCCCCAGCAAAGCGTGTCCAAACTGTGGGTGACGCTGACGACGCTGGCAAAGATCGACGCGGGCCAGGGCGCGCTGTTCGATCAGGTGACCATCACCGGCGACGACCTCACGCTGTTCAATCAGCCGCTCGCGCGCCGCGTGCAGAGCGAAGGGATCGTGCGCGAAAGCGTCGATTCGCTGATCGACAAGGCGATCACCGGCAGCGACAACACCGCCAACGAAGCGCTGCTGCGCTACGCCGGAGGGCCCGATGCGGTGCGCGGCTTTCTCGGCCAGCGCGGCATCACCGGGATCCGCTTCGGCCCGGGTGAGCGATTGCTGCAGAGCCGCATTGCCGGGGTCGAATGGCAGCAACGCTACTCCGCCGGACGCGGGTTCGAAGCCGCGCGGGGAATGGTGCCGCTGGAGCTGCGGCAGGCGGCGCTCAACCGCTACCTCGCCAACCCGGAGGACGGCGCGCAACCGCAGGCGGTGGTCGATGCACTGGCGGCGCTGGCGCGTGGCGAGCTCCTCTCACCCGCGTCGACGCGGCGGGTGATAGACACGATGCACCGCACCACCAGCGGCCCGCAGCGGCTGAAGGCGGGGGTGCCGCCAGGCTGGCGCGTCGCCCACAAGACCGGGACCGGGCAGGTGCTGGGTTCGCTCGCCACCGGCTATAACGACATCGGCATCCTCACCGCCCCCGACGGCACGCGCTATGCCGTTGCGGTGATGCTCGCCTCCACCACTGCGCCGGTGCCGGAGCGGATGGCGCTGATGCAGGCGGTGAGCCGCGCCGTCGCGGACTATCATATGCGGTGAGCGGTACGGGGCGCTCGCGACGGTTGCGCCTCCACGTCCCCGGTAGCGCGCATCCGAGGTCTCTGCGATAAGCGCCGGCGATGACGCCCACCTCGCGACCCCGCTCCAGTGCCCCAGGCCGCCACGCCCGTGAGCCGTGGCAAGTGCCGCTCAAAGGCTGGTGGCAGATCGCGAAGCGGGCATTTGGCGAAGCATCGCGCGACAATCTCGACCTGCTCGCGGCGGGGGTCGCGTTCTACGCATTCCTTGCGTTCGTGCCGCTGCTGGCGTCGATCGTGCTGATCTACGGCCTGGTCGCCAATCAGGCGAACGTCGCCTCGCACCTGCTCGTCCTGGTGCAGAACCTGCCGCAGGACGTCGCGCGGATCATCGGCGAGCAGCTGGTGGCGATCACTAGCACCGCGCCGACGCGCAAGGGCGTGGGGCTGCTGACCGCAACGCTGCTCTCCATCTATGGCGCGACCAAGGGCGCCAAGGCGATCATCGGCGCGCTCAACGTCACTTATGAGGAGGCGGAGAGCCGCGGGTTCATCCGGCTGACGCTGATCGCTCTGGGTATGACGCTGGGTGCGATCGCGGTCGGCATCGCGGTGGTGTTGGCGATCGGGGCGATGAGCCTGCTCGGTAACGCCATCCCCGCTGCCGCGCCGCTGCCGCTGATCGGAACGCTGGTCGCGTGGAGCATCGCCGCCATCGTCACTGCGGCGCTGATCGCCGCCATCTACCGCTACGCCCCCGACCGCGCCAACGCGCGCTGGAGCTGGCTCTCCCCCGGGGCGCTGCTGGCGAGCGTCGGCATCTTCGCGGGAACGCTGGCGTTCGGTTTCTACGTCAGTCGCTTCGGCAGCTACAACGCGACGTACGGCGCGCTCGGCGCGGTGGTCTCGTTCCTGATGTGGCTTTACCTCAGCGCCTACATCCTGCTGTTCGGAGCGGAGTTCAACGCCGAGCTCGAACGCCAGACCGCGCGCGACACCACCGACGGCGCGGAGACACCGATGGGCACCCGCGGCGCCGCAATGGCCGATACCGTCGCCGCCGCCGACGGGTCGCGGAGCTGACTTACCCCTCGTCATCGCAAGCGGGATGAAGCAATGACGAGAGGAGGGCGCCGCCACCCGCTTGACCCCAGCGCGCGCTAATGACACGCCTGTCAGCATGGATGCGCGCTCACTCACACCCGATTTCGCCGTAGCGCCGCAGATTGCGCTGGCCGACCTCGCTACGGCCAAGGCGCAAGGGGTGGGGCTGATCGTCAACAACCGCCCGGACGGGGAGGACCCCTCCGCCCCCACCGCCGCGGACGTCGCGCAGGAGGCGGAGCGGTTGGGGCTCGCCTACATCGACCTGCCCGTCGCGCCGGGGCAGTTCGAGGCGAGCTACCTCCCTGCGCTCAACGACGCGATCGCGGCGCATCCGGGGAAGGTGCTCGCCTACTGCCGCTCGGGCACGCGCTCGACGCACCTGTGGGCGCTGGCGCGGGCGCAGGCTGGAGACGATGCCGACGGGTTGATCGCGGCGGCGGCAGGCGCGGGCTACGACCTGACGCCGCTGCGCCCGACGCTGCAGATGCTCGGCACACAGGGGCGAAGCTCGCCCGCGCCGTGAAGGCCGCGCTGACCATCGCACTGCCGCTGGTCGGCAGCCTGCTCGCGGTGCTTGCACTCGCCTGGCTGACCGCGCGCATGAAGCTCGGCCCCGCAACGGGCCAGCGAGCCATCCGCGACGATGCGCACGCCATCCGCCTCGCCGAGGAGGCCGAATGCGGCTTCGTCGGAGTGGACGCGGCGGTCGACGTCTCCGGCCACGCCGCGATCGTGCGCGACGCTGCGGGAGCCGCGATGCTGATCCGCGCGCACGGCGCCGCTCATGCCGCGCGGAGGATCGACCGCAGCACCACTCTGCGGCTCGACCGCGACCGTCTGACGGTCACCCCCGCCGATCGCCGCTTCGGCCCGGTGACGCTACGCCTAGGTAAGCGCGCGCCGGTGTTTGCGCGCGACCTAGGGCGGATCGCGGCGTGAACATCCCCGCGCTCCCCGACGTGGTGCAGTGGGCGATTCCCGGCTTCATCGCGCTGATCCTGCTCGAAATGTGGATCGTGAAGCGCCGCGATCCCACCCGCTACGAACCCAACGACACGCGCACGTCGCTGCTGCTCGGCTTTGGCAGCACCATCGCGGGCGCGCTTACCGGGGGCATCGTCTTTACGCTGGCGATGGCGATATATCAGCACCGCCTGTTCGAGATTGGCTTCGTCTGGTGGGCCTGGCCGCTGTGCTTCCTGCTCGACGACCTCGCTTACTACGCCTTTCACCGCACCGCGCATCGCGTGCGCTGGTTCTGGGCGAGCCACGTCATCCATCACAGCTCGCAGCACTATAACCTCACCACTGCGCTCCGGCAGACGTGGACGGGGTTCTTCAGCCTCGCCTTCATCTTTCGGCTGCCGCTGTTCCTGATCGGCTTTCATCCTGTGCTGGTGTTCTTTTGCGCAGGTCTGAACCTCGTCTACCAATTCTGGATTCATACCGAGGCGATTGGGCGGCTGCCGCGCTGGTTCGAGGCGGTGATGAACACCCCGTCGCACCACCGCGTCCATCACGCGACCAATCCCCGCTACCTCGACGCGAACTTTGCCGGCGTGTTCATCATCTGGGACCGCATGTTCGGCAGCTACGTACCCGAGCGCGAGGATGAGCGCCCGCGCTACGGCCTCGTCCATCAGCTCGGCAGTTTCAGCGTCATCTGGGCGGCGTTCCACGAATGGGTCGGCATCGCCCGCGACGTGATCGCGGCGCCATGGCGCGCCAAGCTCGGCTACGCCTTCGGCCCGCCGGGGTGGAGCCACGACGGCAGCCGCCGCACCAGCGAAGACATCCGCGCGCTATGGCGAACACGCCAGGCGGCCCTCGCATCGGAGAGAGGCAGGACGCATGGCGAGTTATGACATCATCGTTGTCGGGGGCGGTTCGGCGGGGAGTGCGGTCGCCGCACGCCTGTCCGAAAACGGCACCCGCCGCGTCTGCCTGGTTGAGGCGGGGGGCGCCAACAACAGCTTTCAGGTGAAGACACCCGGGATGATGCCCTTCATCAAGGACGTCTCCAACTATCGCTACGAAACGGTGCCGCAGCGCGGGCTCAACGGTCGCACCGGCTATCAGCCGCGCGGACGCGGGCTGGGGGGCAGCTCGGCGATCAACGCCATGCTCTATGTGCGCGGCAACGCCTGGGACTACGACCATTGGGCGGAACTCGGCTGCGCCGGATGGAGCTTTGTCGACGTCCTCCCCTACTTTAAGCGCGCGGAGAATAACGAGCGTGGGGCGGACGCCTTTCACGGCGCGGGCGGGCCGCTCAACGTCATGGACCAGAATTGGGTCAACCCCGGCAGCCGCGCCTTTGTCGAAAGCGCCGCCATGCTCCAGCTGCCGCGTACCGCCGATTTCAACGGCGAGCGGCAGGAGGGCTTTGGCGTCTATCAGGTGACGCAAAAGGGCGGCGAGCGCTGGTCCGCGGCGCGCGCCTACCTCGAGGATGTGGGTGGCCGCAGCAACCTCGACATCCGCACCGACGTGCTGGTGGAACGGCTGGAGGTGCACGAAGGGCGCGTCACCGGCGTGCGCATCCGCAGCCGCAGCGGTGCCGAAACGCTGGAGGCACGCGGCGGCGTGGTGCTCTCCGCCGGCGCCTTCAACAGCCCGCAGCTCCTAATGCTGTCGGGGATCGGGCCGGGCGAGCATCTGCGCGAGGTCGGGATCAACGTCGTCGCCGACGTGCCAGCGGTAGGCGGCGACCTTCAGGACCACATCGACTATGTCTCGAGCTACCAGACGGCGTCGAAGGACTTCATCGGCTCGAGCCTCTCCGGCACGTGGAAGATGGCGCTCGCCATCCTCGAACATCGCCGCAGGAAAACGGGGGTGATGACCACGCCCTATGCGGAGAGCGGAGGCTTCTGGAAATCGCGCCCCGACCTCCCCGCGCCCGACGTGCAATATCATTTCGTCCCCGCCATGCTCGAGGATCACGGCCGCACCAAGGTGAAGGGGCACGGCTTTTCCTGCCACGCCTGCGTGCTGCGACCGGAAAGCCGCGGGACGGTGCGGCTGCGCGATGCCGACGCGGCGTCGGCGCCGCTGATCGATCCCGCCTTCCTCACCGACGAACGCGACATCGCGGTGCTGCGGAGCGGCGTGAGGATGATGCACCGCATCCTCAACACGCCGCCGCTCGCCGACTACCGGGGCGTCGACCGCCACCCGGTCGATTATGACGACGACGAAGCGCTCGACCACCAGATCCGCGACCGCGCGGATACGGTCTATCACCCCGTCGGCACCTGTCGCATGGGCGCCGATACGGACGCGGTGGTGGATCCCACACTCAAATCGCGCCATGTCGAGGGGCTGTGGGTCGCCGACGCGAGCATCATGCCGCGCCTCGTCAGCGGCAACACCAACGCCCCTTCGATCATGATCGGCGAACGCGCCGCGGACTTCGTCGCGGCGGCGCTGCGGTAGGGGGCGCGGGGTTCGAACGCATGGGCTCCGGCGAAGGCCGGAGCAGTGGCCGAGTGGGTGACGCCGCGACATGGAGCGGTTCGCCTCCAACCACACCGCGCGCACAGAAAAGGGCGCCCGGATCGCTCCGGACGCCCTTTCCTATTCTACTTTCGGCGATCAGGCCTTGCGCGTGCCGGTCATCGGCATCGAGCCGAACGCGCCCGCGTTGACGGTGCCGGTCAGCGTGTCGCCGTCAATCGTCGCGGTGCAGTCGAGCGTCATCGGCATCGGCACCTTCATCTGCATCTTCCAGCTGAGAGTGTTGCCGTCGACCTTGCCGTCCTCGACCTGAAGGCTGCCCATCTGGCCCGCATTCTCGCCGGTGAAGGTCGAACCGTCGCTCTTGACGGTGAACACCGACTTCTGGTCGCCCATCGGCGATTTGGTCACGCAATCATAGCTGCCGTCGATCGACATATGTCCTGTCCTTTCCAGATGATGCGCGGTCGGGAGTTGCACCACCCGACCGCGCGGAGTTCGTTCAGCCGCTCAACGCGCGCCGAGGCTTGCGGGGTCCACCACCTCGATCGGCATGCCCAGTCCTTCAAGTTGCGGGCGCACCGTCGCGGCGTTGCCGACAACGACGTACACGAACTTGGAGGGGTCGACCTGCGCCCGCAGCGCGGTGTCGAGCTCGCTTGAGGTCAGCGCACGATAGCGGGCGGGGAGGCGCTGGTAGTAATCGTCGGGACGCCCGCGCTCGATGATGCCAACGAGCCCGCTCAATACGTCGCCGCTGGTTTCGAAGCTGCCCGGCAGCTCGCGCACCTGACCGTTGATGGTCCGCTCCAGCTCCTCCGAGCTGATGCCGTTGCTACCGACAAAGCGCGAGACCTCGGACTGGATTTCGCGAATGGCATCGCCGGTCTTGTCGGCTTGGACCGGAGCGGAGACCGTGAACAGCACGCGCTCCTCCTGTCCGCCGACCGACGAGCGCGAGCCATAGGACCAGCCCTTCGATTCGCGCAGGTTCATGTTGATGCGCGAGAGGAAGTTGCCGCCGAGCACGTCGTTGGCGGTATTGAGCGGAACGAGGTCGTCACGCCCGCGCACGTCCAGAACCTGCGCTGCGGTGATGACCGACTGCGGCGAGTTCGGCCGGTCGATCAGCAGGATGCGCTGGCGCGGCGCGGGAACGGCGACCGAAAAGTCCTTGGTCCCCTTCGCCACCGATCCCGGAGCCCGCCAATCGCCCAGCGTCGCGTTGAGATCACGCACCAGGTCGGCGAGCGCAACGTCACCAACCGCGTAGATGGTCGCATTGTCCGGACGGATCCAGCGCTGCTGGAACGCGATCAGATCGTCCCGCGTCAGCCCGCGCACCGATCCAACCGTTCCCTGCGGCGAAATGCGCCCATAGGGGTGGTCCGCCCCGTAGAGCGTGGGAGCCACCGCCCGCGCAGCAAGCCCGGCGGGGCTGTTGAGCGAAGCAGCGATCCCCGCCAGCTGCCGCGTGCGCAGCCGCTCGATCTCCGCAGGCGCGAACGCCGGGTTGCGGATCACGTCGGCCAGCAGCGCAAGGCTCGGGCGCAGGTTGGGCGTCAGCGCGTAGAGCCCGAAGCTGCTGTTGTCGGTGCCGATCGCACTCGACACGCTCGCGCCGAGCCGTTCCTGCTCGATCGCGAGCTGTTCGGAATTGCGGGTGGTCGTGCCCTCTTCCATCAGGCCGAGCGTCAGCGCTTGCAGACCCTGCTTGTCGCGCGGGTCGGCAGCACTGCCCGCATCGAAGCTGACCGACAGCCGCACCGTCGGGACGGTCGAACGACGGGCGAAATAGACCTTGATGCCGTTGTTGAGCGTGGCGCGCTCGATGCGCGGGAAGTCGAGCTCGCGCAGCGGTTGCAGGTCGGGCGCCCGCAGTCGCGTCGCCGGGCGTGCCGCCGCTGGCGCCGACTGCGACGCGGGGGGCACGGTCACCGGAGCGGGAGGGGTCGCCGGACGCGGCGCCGCGGGCGCGGGCGCGGGGGTCTGCACCGGCGCCGACTGCGACCGAGCCTCCTCCCGACGCGGCGCCATCGCGCCGTTCATCACGCCGGAAAGGCCCTGGCCCATGCTGCGCTGCTGCGCGCTGGTGGGAGCCACACGATAGGAGGGCGCGAACGCCGCTTCGAGCGCCGCCTCTGCACTCGGCGTCCGCGACGCCGGAGTCGCGCCGCCACGGCCTTCGCCGCTGTCCGTGCGCTCACCCGGCTTGTAGGTGAGGCTGAACACCGGACGCGAGGTCCACTGGCTCATCGCCGCCTGCACCTGCGCCGGAGTTGCGCTCACAAACCGGTTGAGCTGCGTGCGGAAGAAGCTCGGGTCGCCCGAATAGAGCTGGCCCTCGGCCAGCGCCGTCGCTTTGCCGCCGAAACCGCCGACCGATTCGAGCCCTGACAGCTGCCCGGACAGCGCCGACATACGCGCGCGCTGCAGCTCATCCGCGGTCGGACCTGCGCGGCGGAAGTCGTCCACTACCCTGTCGAGCTCGCGATTGAGCGCGGCGAGGTCGGCACCGGGCTTGAGGTCCGCTGAAACGATGAACAGACCGACGTCGCGGAAACCCTGATAGCCTGCGCTGACGCTGGTCGCGAGCTGCTGTCCGCGGACCAGCGCATTGTCGAGCCGCGAGGAGCCGAGCCCGCCCAACACGCTCGCCGCGAGCTGGAGGTTGGGCGCCTCTGCACTGGTCGAACCGGGCACCGTCCACATGCGGAAGATGCGCGGGTTGGCGATCTGGTCGGTCACCTCCTTGGCGAGCGGCGCGGGCAGCGTCGGAATCTCGATGCGCGGCTGCGTTGGGGTGTTGCCGCGCGGGAAGCCGCCGAACCAGCGCTCCACCATCGGCCGCGCGGTGGCGGCGTCGATGTCACCCGCGAGCACCAGCACCGCGTTGTTGGGACCATAGTTGTCGCGGAACCAGCTGCGCACCCGATCGAGGCTCGCGCTGTTGAGGTCCGCCATCGAACCGATGGTCGAATGATAATAGGGGTGCCCCTGCGGGAACAGGTTCTCAAAGATATAGTAGCGCAGCAGCCCGAACGGGTTGTTGTCGCCCTGCCGCTTTTCGTTTTGCACCACCCCGCGCTGATTATCGAGCGTCGCCTGGGTGAGCGCGGGCAGCAGATTGCCCATGCGGTCCGCTTCCATGAACAGCGCGCGTTCGAGCGCGCCGGTCGGAACCGTCTGGAAATAGTTGGTGCGATCCGCGCTGGTCGTGCCGTTGGTGTCGGTCGCGCCGATCTGCTGGAGACCGGTGAAGAAGTCGCCTGGATTATTCTCCGACCCGTTGAACATGATATGTTCGAACAGGTGCGCAAAGCCGGTCGAGCCCGCCGGTTCGAGCCGCGAGCCGACATTGTACCACATCGACACCGCCACCACCGGCGCCTTGCGATCGGTGTGCGTCACGACGGTCAGCCCGTTGGGCAGCGTGAACCGTTCGTAGGGAATGTCGATGCGCTGGACGAGCGAGCGGATCGCGGGGTCGGCAATCGGCTGGGCCGTCGACGCTGCGGTCGCGCGCGGAGCGCCGCGAGCGGGAAGGCGGCTCTGCGCCTCAGCCGCGATCGGGGTCAGCGCCACCGCAGCGGCAAGCGTCGGCAAAGTCAGGCGACGAAGCATCTCTCTCGCAGTTCCTTCTGAAGGGGGAATCTCACTTGCGCATGGCTTAGCCGCTTGGCGGAGGGCGGCAAGCGCCTTCGCGCTACGGACGATAAATTCGCGGGTTGGTCGCGAACAGGTCCGCCGGTTCGAACAGCACGCGCTTTGTCTCGTGGGCGACAAAGGCGCGCGCCTGGTCGCTGTGGTGCGGGGAGAGCGGACGCCGCGTCGCCGCTCCGAATGGCTGGATCGAGCGCGATGCGACGCGCCCCGCCCGGTCCCAACGCACGAACATCAGGAAACTGTCGCCGTGCCGCACGCGCAGCCGCCCGTCGGGATCGGCGTCCCACAAGGTCGAGGCGCGCAGCGTGTCGTTGCCGCCATCGAGCGGCAGGTCGACGTAGCTCGGCCCAGCGCCGTGCCGCAGCCGCAGCACCTCGCCCAGCGGCGGATCGATGCGGCCGAAGTGCGTGGTGAGGTGCGCAACTGTCTCCGCCAGCATCCGCCGCGCATCGACGCGAACCCCGGAGCGCTGATAATGCTCGCGGTTGGAGGGGCGCAGCACCATCAGCGCGAGCGCATCGGCGCTCCCCCTCCCGTCGAGGTTCCAGTCCCACTGCCCGAGCAGCCGCTGCGCCGCCGCCAGCTGTGGCTCGCGCGACAAGTCGAGCGCGGCGATCTCCGCCATGAACGACGCGGCATAGCCTTCGCGCGCGTAGCCGGTGTCGTACTTTATCGCGCGCAGCTGCGGCCAGTCGATGCGCGGCGTCGCGTCGAGCAGTTGGCGCGATCGGATCGAGCGGTTGGTCTCGTCAAGCTCGACCCCCAGCCGCGGATCGGCGCTCGCGGGGTCGAGATCGCTGCCCGTGCCCGCGGCGTTGAAGGGCGTGTTGTTGGCGTTGAACACCGCCCCCGAACGCGGGCTCACCAACTGCGGCACTCGGTCGAAGGGCAGAGTGCGCGTCCAGAGCGCGCGGCTGGTGTCGCCTGGCAGCACGCCGCGCCAGTCGAAGCCGGCGGGGCGGTCGGGGAACATCGCGTTGTAGAACATGCCCACGCGCCCGGTGCGGTCGGCGTAGATGAAGTTGGTGCCCGGCACCCCCTGCCCCGCCATCGCCGCGCGCCATTCTTCGAAATTGCGTGCCTTCTGGATGCGATAATATTGGGTGACCATGTCGATCCGACCGATCCCGGCGTAGCGCACCGCAAAGGCGCCGTTCGCGTTGCGGAACATCGGCCCGTGCACGGTGCGCTCGATCGTGCGAGGCACGGGGAGCGTGAACGGCCCGAACTTCACCCGCAGCCACGCGCGGCGCTTCTCGATCGGTCGCCACGCGCCGTCGAAGCGGTAGTTGTCGCCGCTCTCGTCCAGCGTCAGCCGGTAGACGTCGACGAGGTCGGGCCGGTTGACCGTGTTGGTCCAACCGAGATCGCGGTTGTGGCCGAGAAATGGGTAGGGCGAGCCCGGAAAGGTCGCTCCGGCAAAGTCCCAGCCCTGGCGCGAATGGACGACCAGCTCGTACCAGGCGACCCCGCCGGTCCACGGCTGGTGCGAGTTGCTGACCAGCCAGGTCGACCCGTCACTGGTGCGCGACGGCGCGATCGCCCAGGCGTTGGAGCCGTTCATGCCCTCGCCTGAATCGAACAACTGACCGAACCGCGCGCCCGCGGGCGTGTTGGAGCCGCGCGCCTCCCCGCTCGCCACGCGCGGGGGCGTCGCGGGTGTGAGCCCGGGGATCGGCGGCCCGCCCTCGCGCGCCATCGGCTTGCCCTCGACCAGCGCGCCGAACACGTCGCTGATACCGAAGAAGAACGGCGAGCGGATCGCGAAGCCCGCGACGACGTCCTGCGGCGTTACCGGAAACAGACCCCGCAACCGCTGCTCCTGCGGGTGCCGATCGGCATAGCGGTTGAGGCCGGCGGCATAGGCCGTGAAGATCGACTTCACGTCCGCCGGCAGCGCGTCATAATGCCGGAGCGTCGCTCCGCGCCCGTCGATCAGATAGCCCGCGACGTCGGCCTTGGCGCCCTCCTGCCCCGTGATCGCCGCCAGCCGCCCGCGCGTCATCGCGAGCACCTCCTCCAGCGTCGCGAAATCATCCTCGGCATGCGCATAGGCGACCCCGTAGGCCACATCGGCGTCGGTCGCCCCGAACACATGCGGCACCCCCCAAGCATCGCGCGCAATCCGCACGTCGGTGGGGGTGTAGGGTATCGCGGCGTAGCGCTGCGCGGTCAGCGGTTCCCACAAAGTGAGCGCCAGCCCCGCGGCGGCGAGGAGCGCAAGCGCCCAAAGCGCAATTCGCCGCCATCGCGATCCCCGCCTGCCTGCCACAAAACTACGCTGCGTTGCCCGCTTCGGATCGCTCATTGGCTAGGGGGGTAAGCCGCGTTATCGGTACCGGCAAGCGTTCGGGTGGCCGAGGTGTCAATGAACGGCGGCGCCTCTGGCTCAGAAGAGCCGACGCGTCGCCCGCGCGACCGTTGCTACGACGCTCGGGTCAAAGGGAATGCTGCTCGATGGAACAGCCCCGCCACCGTGAGCCACAGGAGCGCGAAAAAGCTGAGCACGCCCCACTCCACCGCATGTCCGGGCATCATATAGAGCGCCGCCACGCCGACCGCATATTGACCCGCCGCCAGCGACAGTGCGATCCAGCGCAGGGCGATCGGCCGGAAACGAACGAGCGCCCCCGCGATCGCAGCCGCGACGATCATCGCGAAAAAGTAGACATTCACCGCGTCGTCGTCGCCGATGATACCCACAGCGGCGTTCGACCAGAACGTAAAGAAGATCACGAGCCCCGTAAGAATGTAGCCGATGCGGGCAGCCCCCCGCCGCGAGAACCGTATGGCCAGCTCCACTATGGCGCCCAGCATGCCGAGCAGGATCGCTGCAAAGACGAAGTCGCTCGCCGTCCAATCGACCTCGCGCGTTATCTGCATGGCAAGGGCAGGCAGCGCCAAGAGCGCCAGCAGACTGCCCCAGCCGGCGACCCGCCAACCGTTGAGGAGAGTGGTGCGGGCGGAAGGGGTTCGGTTCATTGTCGGGACTCCGGCGCTGTTCTGGGAGGTGCGACCGTGGTCACCACGCCGGTGAAAGGCATGAGCAAACCATGAGGAATGGCTGAATAGCGCCACGACACTTGCCATCGCTGGGCGATGTCAGCAGACCCCGGCTGTGGAAGAACCATCCGGCATCGTGCGCTTTGACGACTTTGAGCTCGATCGCGCGAATCGTCGGCTCAATCGGCGCGGGCGCCCTGTCGAGCTCGGCAGTCGGTACTTCGACGCGCTGGCGTTGCTGACGGCAAGGCGCGGCGCGCTCGTCACCAAGAATGAGTTTATGGCCGAGGTCTGGCGCGGTGTTCCGGTCACCGACGAGGCGCTGACCCAGTGCGTTCGATCGCTTCGCCGTACGCTCGGCGACGATGCAGCCAACCCGCGCTTCATCGAGACGGTGCCCAAGCATGGCTACCGCTTCATCGCCGATCTGACGTCGGAGGCCAATCCGACGGAAAAGCCAGCATTATCGCGTCTCGCGGGGTCCTGCACCGTCGCGGGACTGGTCGCTGGCTCGCTCGCCGGGCTGATCTACGGTATGATTGCGGGCATCGGCGGCGGGGGTCAGATCCTCATCCTTTCGGCGATGATCGGACTGCTCGGACTGCTCGCGGGCGCCGGGATTGGAGCGGGTCTTGCGTCGACGATTGCCTGGCGAGGTGTTGTCGATGGCTGGGTGATCGCGGGTACGTCGCTCGGCGGCCTGTCCATCGGTGCTATCGGCAACCTCCTCTCGCTCGAGGGGGTCGGGCTGCTGTCCGGCGTGTCCGCAATCAAAGCGACCGGCCCGCTGGAGGGCGTCATTCTTGGCGCTGCCGCTGGGATCGCCGCCCAGGCCGCACTGACGGGCCGCTCGCGCCGCGTCGTCGCTGTTGCTTCGGTGCTGGCGGGCGCCGGGGCGGCTGCGCTGATCGTCCTGGCCGACGGGACGTTGCTGGCGGGATCGCTGCACGCGCTCGAACGCGGCATCCCGGGAATGCAGCTGCGGGTCGGCAACATCGGCGCGATTCTAGGGGAGCGAGGCCTCACGCGAACAGCCGAGGTGATGACCGTTACACTCGAATGTCTGACGTTCGTCCTCGCGGTCGCGATTGGTCTTCTCATCGCGCGCAATAGACCGCCCACTCGCCGGAACGACGCCTAGCCCCTTCCCTTCGCTTCGCCCCGCACTAACTTGGGCGGCGGAGGTGTGTGCATGAATCTCGAGAAATTGACCGACCGGGCGAAGGGCTTTTTGCAGGCGGCGCAGACCGTTGCCATTCGCATGAGCCATCAGCGGATCGCGCCCGAGCATCTGGCGAAGGCGCTGATCGAGGATGAGCAAGGGATGGCCGCCAACCTCATCCGCGCCGCGGGGGGTGACCCGGCGCGTGCGGAAGCGGGGATCGATGCGGCGCTTGCCAAGATTCCAGCGGTATCGGGTTCGGGCGCGCAGGCCTCGCCGGGGATGGACAATGACCTCGTCCGCACGCTCGACAGCGCCGAGCAGATCGCGACCAAGGCGGGCGACAGCTATGTCACCGTCGAGCGGTTGCTGCTGGCGCTGGCGCTCGCCTCCACCACCGCTGCGGGACGTGCGCTCAAGGACGCGGGGGTCAGCCCGGAAGGCCTCAACACCGCGATCAATCAGCTGCGGCAGGGGCGCACCGCGGATACGTCGGGGGCGGAGGACCGCTACGACGCGCTCAAGAAATTTGCCCGCGACCTTACCGAAGCGGCGGAGGACGGCAAGCTCGATCCGGTCATCGGCCGCGACGAGGAGATTCGCCGCACCATCCAGATCCTCGCCCGGCGCACCAAAAACAACCCGGTGCTGATCGGCGAGCCGGGCGTCGGCAAGACCGCCATCGCCGAAGGCCTCGCGCTGCGCATCGCCAATGGCGACGTGCCCGACACGCTCAAGGACCGGCGGCTGATGGCGCTCGACATGGGTGCGTTGATCGCCGGCGCCAAATATCGCGGCGAATTCGAGGAGCGGCTGAAGGGCGTGCTCGACGAAGTCCGCGCGGGCGACGGGCACATCATCCTGTTTATCGACGAAATGCACACGCTGATCGGCGCCGGCAAGGCCGAGGGCGCGATGGACGCGGGCAACCTCCTCAAACCCGCGCTGGCGCGTGGCGAGCTGCACTGCATCGGCGCGACGACGCTCGATGAATATCAGAAGCACGTCGAAAAGGACGCGGCGCTGCAGCGGCGTTTCCAGCCGGTGTTCGTCGGCGAACCGACCGTCGAGGACACCATCTCGATCCTGCGCGGCCTCAAGGAAAAGTACGAACTGCACCACGGGGTGCGCATCACCGATGCGGCGCTGGTGGCAGCGGCGACGCTCTCCAACCGCTACATCTCGGACCGCTTCCTCCCCGACAAGGCGATCGACCTGATGGACGAGGCGGCGAGCCGCATCCGCATGGAGGTGGAGTCCAAGCCAGAGGAGATCGAAGGCCTCGACCGCCGCATCATCCAGCTGAAGATCGAACGCGAGGCGCTGTCGAAGGAAAGCGACAATGCCTCACGCGATCGGCTGGCGAAGCTGGAGGACGACCTCGCGCAGCTGGAGGAACAGTCGGCGTCGCTGACCGCTCGCTGGCAGGCGGAAAAGGACAAGATCGCGGGCGAGGCGGCGGTGAAGGCCGAGCTCGACGCCGCGCGCATCGCGCTCGACCAGGCGCAGCGCACCGGCGACCTCGCGCGCGCGGGCGAACTGCAATACGGCACCATCCCGCAGCTCGAGGCGCGCCTCACCGAAGCCCAGGGTGCCAGCGCGGGCGCGATGCTGCGTGAGGAGGTCACCGCCGACGATATCGCCGGGGTGGTCTCACGCTGGACCGGCATCCCCGTCGACCGGATGATGGAGGGCGAGCGCGACAAGCTGCTCAACATGGAAGCCGCGATCGGTGAGCGCGTCATCGGTCAGGAACAGGCGGTGCAGGCGGTCGCGCGCGCTGTTCGCCGCGCGCGTGCGGGGTTGCAGGATCCCAACCGGCCGCTTGGCTCGTTCCTGTTCCTGGGGCCCACCGGGGTCGGCAAGACCGAGCTGACCAAAGCGCTCGCCGGCTTCCTGTTCGACGATGACGCCGCGATGGTGCGCATCGACATGAGCGAGTTTATGGAAAAGCACAGCGTCGCGCGGCTGATCGGCGCGCCGCCGGGCTATGTCGGCTACGAAGAGGGCGGCGTGCTCACCGAAGCGGTGCGACGGCGGCCCTATCAGGTGATCCTGTTCGACGAGGTCGAAAAGGCCCACGCCGACGTCTTCAACATCCTGCTGCAGGTATTGGACGATGGGCGGCTGACCGACGGGCAGGGCCGCGTGGTGAGCTTTGCCAATACGCTGATCGTGCTGACCTCCAACCTCGGCAGCCAGTTCCTCGCCAACCTGGAGGACGATCAGGACGTCGCGTCGGTCGAGCCGCAGGTGATGGAGATTGTGCGCGGGCATTTCCGGCCCGAGTTCCTCAACCGCTTGGACGAGATCATCCTGTTCCATCGTCTGGCGCAGAGCCAGATGGCGGGGATCGTCGACATTCAGGTGGCGCGGGTCGAAAAGCTGTTGGCGGACCGCAAGATCGCGCTCGACCTCGACGATGCGGCGAAGGCGTGGCTGGGGCGTGTCGGTTACGACCCGGTCTATGGCGCGCGCCCGCTCAAGCGCGCGGTGCAGCGGCACCTGCAGGACCCGCTCGCCGACCTCATCCTGAAGGGCGAGGTGCCCGACGGGTCGACGGTGCAGGTGCGCGAGGGCGAAGGGGCGCTGGCGCTGAGCGTCGTCTGACGGCGGGTGGGACGGGCGCCACAAGTGCGGCGTCCGCCCTACCAGCCGTGGATTTGGCCTCCCCCGCCGATCACCGCTGCAACCCCGCGGCGATCCGCTTCGCTGAGGTCGGGGTGCCAGATGTCGGCGATCAGGATGACGCGGGTTTCGTCGCTGGGGTTCATCGCCTCATGCTCGAAGCTGTCGTCGAACACCCACGCCTCGCCCATGCACCATTCGCGACGCTCCTCGCCCACGCGCAGCCAGCAGCCTGCGGGAAGGATCAGCGGCAGGTGGATCAGCAGCCGCGCGTTGGTGATGCCCCGGTGCGGGGGGATGTGCGTGCGCGGCGCGAGGATTGAGAAGACCGCGTTGGGCCCCGCCCCCGCGATGACCGGCATGCCGAGCTTCGCCAGCATCGCCATCGTCGTCGGACAGGCGCTCGCCACCGCCGCGTCGGTCACGCCACGTGAGATCAGATGGAACACGCTCCAGTCGCGGCTGCGGTTGAGATCGGCCCACTGGTCGATGGGGACGTCGTCGGGATAGTCGATGTAGGGGACCGCACTAGCCTGGCGGGCCTGCCACAAGGCGCGATATTCGGCGGCGATCGCATCGCTGGCGCGTTCGAGCTCCTCCGCCCACGGCCAGTCGCGGTGATCCCAGTAACCTTGGGCACGGATGCCGGGAAAGCGATAGTGGGTTGGGCCGGGCTCCCCCGCCTCGACGAGGCGGAGCGCGTGATCGATCATGCCCTCGACCCCCGGAGTAAGCCCGTCGGCCGCCGCCGCCACGGCACGCAGCGCGTCGCGGGTCTTGAGCTGCCAATCGCGGTAGCGCGCGCGGCCCCGCTCCGCCGGAGCGGCCCAGCGCGGCGCGAGCGGCTCAGGCGCATTGGCGAGCGCGCGTCCGTAGGTCAGCGCCGCTTCGTCCGCGCGACCCATGCGCTCGAGCAGCGCGCCGCGCATCATCAGCGGTTCGAATGCCACTGGGTCGGCGGCGAGCGCCCGGCTGATTGCTAGGTCCGCTTCCTCGAGGCGGCCGAGCGCGGTGGTCAGCGCGGCGATGCGCAGGAACAGCGCCGGTTCGCTTCCGCCCGCGTCGCGGATGGTTTCGAGGACCTCAAGCGCTCCGCCCACGTCGCGCGCCCGCATGCGGCGATCGGCCTCGTCATATATGCTCACCGGGCGCCTCCGCCTCCGCTCCAACGAAAAGGGGCGGCCAGCATATGCCGACCGCCCCCATTTCTTACGCGATGCTCGTCGATCAGAACTCGAGCGTCACACCCGCATAGAGGTAACGACCGCGCGAGTCGTACACCTGCGCATAGGTGTTGGTCGCGTTGTTCGAGTAGGTCGACGAACGCACCGGCGGGGTCTGGTCGAGCAGGTTCTGCGCACCCAGACGGAAGGTGAAGTTGTCGTTGATCCGCGCACGCATGGCGAGGTCAAAGAAGTTCACCGCCGGCAGACGGGCGTCGAGACCGGTCACCGAACCCGGCGCGCCCAGGAGGGCGTTCGACGAGTTCGATTCGTTGGTCACCGGCGCGAAGTAGCGCCAAGCGCCCGACAGCTCGATACCCGAAGGCATCGTCCAGGTCACGCGGAAGGCATGACGCCAGCGCGGGTTGGGCGAGCCGCAGGTGATGCCGAACAGGCCAACGCAGTCGTACGAGCGCGGATCGATCGCGGTCGGCAGCGGCTGGGTTTCGAACTTGTCGATGTAGGTACCGACGAAGTTGAAGCCGAAGCTGCCCAGCGAGTCCGAACGCGTCGTGCGGTAGCTGGCGTTGATGTCGATACCACGTTCACGCAGCTTGCCGAGGTTCGACGTCGGGTTGTCGACGAAGCCGTTACCCACGAACAGCGACCCCGAACCAGCCGAACGCTGGACGCGATTGCAGAACAGCGGGTTGCCGGTCGCGACGCACTGCTGGAGCGTGAAGTCCGCACCGAAGGTACCGATGACGTTGTTCACGCGGATGTCGAACGCATCGACCGACAGCACGAAGCGCGGCAGGAACTGCGGCTGCAGCAGCACGCCGACGGTCCAGCTGTCACCCGTTTCGGGGACGAGGTTCGCGTTGCCAGCGGTCCGCTGGTTGTACTGACCTGCCGGGCTTTCGTCGATGTTGCCGAACTGCGCAGCGGTCACACCCGAACGCGCGCACTGCGCAAACGTGTTGCCGTTGACGGTGCCGTTGACCACCGGACCCGCGCACGGATCGATGACCGAGTTGAACAGCTGGACCGTCGGCGGCGAGAACAGGTTCAGCACGTTCGGCGCACGGACCGAGCGGCTGTACGACGCGCGGAAGCGAATGTCGCGAACCGGCGCCCACTGCAGACCCAGCTTGTACGAGTCGACCTGACCCGACGTGCTGTAATCCGAGATACGGTAACCCGCTTCGAGACCGAGGCTGTAGAAGAAGGGCCGTTCGTCGATCAGCGGCACGTTGATTTCGGCAAAGGCCTCCTTCACGCGCACGCGGCCGCTGGCGTCCGGCACACCAAACGGCGTGCCCTGGCCGGCAAGGTCACCAGTCAGGAATTGAATGTCGTTGCGGAGCGACAGCGACTCTTCACGATATTCCGCACCGAAGGCGAGCGCCGGCGAGTTGTTGGCCCACGGCACGCGCGTGGTTTCGCCGAAGTCGACGTTGAACGTCGCCGAGGCGATCCAGGTGGTGGTTTCACCCGACTTGAAGCCCGGCGTCTGCAGATAATCGAGCGCCGCCTGCGTCACACCGCCCGTCTGGAAGATGTTGTAGGGGACGCAGTTCGGATCGAGCACGACACCATTGGCGTCCGGACGTGCCGAGGCGCAGACCGCAGCGCCGGTCGCAGGATCGCGGACGACGTTCAGCGCCCGGTTGAGACGGGTGCGCGAGAAGTCGTTGCCATAGCGTTCTGCCAGCAGCGCGCGGTTCATCAGCCCGAACACGTCGTAGGTGACGCCCTCGGCGATCTTGCCGCGGGTACCGAGCACGACGCGGTAGGCGGTGTGGCGCAGGTCGTCCTGACGGCCGCCGCCTTCGACGTTACGGCGCCCGATATAGACCGACTGCAGCGTCCCGGTGCCGGCGTTGGCGCCGCACAGCGCGGTCGCCTGCTGCGCCGACAGCAGCGGGTTGTTGCAGTTGACGAAGAAGTCGGTGCCGAAGAACGCACCCGACGGCGCGATCTGCGCGACGGTGCGGTCATCCATGAACATCACTTCGAGATACGGATCGAAGTGCTCGTTGATCTCGTAGTGAGCGAACGCGCCGAACGAATAGCGCGTGTTCGGACGCTGGAAGTAGTTGTACGGGTTGTAGTTGAACGCGTCGCGGGCGCCCACGTACGGAATGAACTGGTTGCCCGACACGGTGAAGCTCGGACCCGACGGCGCATAGACCGGCTGACCCGCCGCGAAACCGACCAGAGAGGTCTGGAGGAAACGGCCGGGGCCAGCAGTGCTCGAGCCGCCGCAGCTGAACGCGTTGGCGGGACCTTCCTGAAGCGCGCAGACCGAGAAGTCGCGATCGCCCGAGGTGATCTCCTGGGCGTTGAGGTAGGTCGCGTAGGCGGTGACGTGCCCGCGACCGTCTTCGGTCTTGGCACCCACGGTCAGCGCGATGTTGGTGATGCCACCGTCCGCCGACAGACCGGTCGGATAGCCGTAACGGCGCGCGTTGAGCGCATTGCGGATGTTCTGATCGGCGTTGTTGTTGTGGGTGTAGATGCCGTACTGTGCGTCAAGCTGCACGCCCGTGAATTCACGGTTCATGATGAAGTTGACGACGCCCGCGACTGCGTCCGAACCATAGGCCGACGAAGCGCCACCGGTCAGCACATCGACGCGCTGGATCAGCGCGGCGGGGATGAAGTTGAGGTCAGGAACCGGCGAGGTCGGATCGCCGGGGCCGAGACGGCGCCCGTTGACCAGCACCAGCGTACGCGAATCGCCCAGACCGCGCAGGTTGACGGTGGCGATACCGGTCGCGCCGTTGGCGTCGGTCGAGCCCTGGCTCGCGAACACCTGCGGCAGGTTGTTGATCAGATCCTCGGTACGCGCGGTGCCCTGGAACTTCACTTCCGCGGCGCTGACCACGGTGACCGGGCTCGCCGAGATGAGGTTCGGGTTCTGAATGCGCGAACCGGTGACGACGATGTCCGAAGCCTGCGTGTCCACGGCGGGCGAGTCGGTCTCCGAACGCGTTTCCGGCGTGTCGGGCGACGTCGTCTGCGCGGCGGCCGGCGCGGCGATCAGCGCAAGACCGAGCACCAGCGGTGCCGCTCCGGCCTTGAACTGCGCAATGCGATTGATGTTCACTAGTAAGGACCCTTTCCCCTGGCACCCACGCGGCGGGCACCCCGAAAATTCTCGCCTACCTTCACACGTCCAAACAGACACAGAACGGCAGGGATGGTGGCTGACTGACGCCCGATGCGCACCTCGTAAAGGCCCGGATGCGGGCCAATTACGCAATTTGGCAGCGCTGTGGCGAGATTGTCACAACTTTGTCACCGCTCCCGGCTTGGGGAGCGGGTCGCGCCGATCAGCGCGCGGCGGGCATCGGTCCGACAAGCCGCTGCGGGTCGATCCTGGCCCCGCGCCAGCGCATCGCCCAGTGAAGGTGCGGACCCGACACGCGACCTGTGGCGCCGACCAGCCCCAGCCGCTGCCCCTGCGTGACGCGGTCGCCGGTGCGCACCATCAGCGACTGCGCGTGTAGAAACGCGCTCGAAAGGCCGAAACCGTGGTCGACGATCAGGAGATTGCCCTCAAGCGTGAACGGGCTCGACGCCGCCAGCGTCACCACGCCATCGGCCGGAGCGACGAACACAGACCCTGCGCCCGAAGCGACGTCGACGCCGCTGTGGTAACTCCCCGGCTGGCCGCGATAGACGCGTTGCGAGCCGAACCAGCCGGAAATCCGCCCGCGCGCAGGCCAGATGAAGCGCTGGCGCCAGCCATCGGAGGCGACGTCGGTACGCGCGCGCGCGGCGTTGATCTGCGCGAGCTCCGCTGGGCGGCGTCGCGCGAACTCCGCATCGCTTCCCGCGCTGCCGCGGAAGGGCGCGTTGACGTTCTCGATCCGCCAGCCGCCGGGCGCGACGTCGAGCGTGATGGTCCGACTTTCCCCGCCCCGCCCCGCCACCAACCGCGCGCTCGTGCCCGCGTCACGGTCGAGCGCGACGATGAAACGCCCGTCGCTCGCCACCGCGACGGATTCGCCGTCAAGCGTCAGCGTCGCGCCGGGGCTTGTGCGGCCGTAGAGCAGGCTCCCTTGCCGCACCTCGCCCGGATCGAGCGCCAGGGTGAGGGGGGCCGCTGCCGGAGCGCGCATCGGCGAAGGCGCGGGCACCCGCACCGGCGCGCTGGTGGAGGGCGGTGCCGGACGCTGCTGCGCGCTCGGGGGAATGGTGGTGCAGGTGGCGAGCAAAGGCATCGCCGCCGCAAGCGCGAGGTGCGACCGCCTCACGCCGCGCGTTCCGCTGACGTCGCGGGTCTGCGTCCGGTGATCGCCTGCACCGCGAGCGCGCAGCTGGCGTAGGGCTGCTGCAGCTCGACCGACCAGTAGCGGAGCGCATCGAGCGGGATCGCCTCCCCTGACATGGCGCAGCGGACGTGGTCGCCGGGCGCCATCACGCGGAAGCCGTTGGGCATGAAGCGCAGTTGCGCCTCGCTCGATCGGATCGCCTTTAACATGAGCGCGGTTGTGCCGCGCGGCTTCGCCTAGGGCAAGGCGCCAGCGGTCTCAATCGAACAGCGAGGCCTGCGTGCCCGTTGCCGTCGTGCGCGGAGCGGGCGCGACGCGGGGGCGGGACGGCGTGGGCGGCGTGCCAGGCGTGGCGTCGTCGCCCGGCACCACGTTGAGCTCTCCATCGGCGAATTGCAGCGTCAGCCGTGTGCTACCCGCGGCGGCGGCGGCGCTGGTCACCGCGCGCCGCGCGGGGTCGAGCACGATCGCATAGCCCTTGGCGAGTAGCGCGCGCGGGTCGAGGCTGCGGGCGACGCGCCACAGCCCCTCC
>ERZ501016.61-NODE-61-length-54259-cov-17.959874_pt1 | contig 54259 bp, 46 predicted proteins | sample MGYA00248889_ERZ501016 | MGnify/ENA primary metagenome ERZ501016 (study PRJEB25958, sample SAMN03398594) | human skin metagenome | study: EMG produced TPA metagenomics assembly of the Human Skin Microbiome Metagenome (human skin metagenome) data set. | reverse complement strand
GGATCGCGACGAACATGCCGAGCAGCAGCCCGGACAGGGTCTCGAGGACCTCGCGATGGGTCATGGGGGCGGACGAGTCGGGTGTCGGCGTGGCCGAGGCGTCCGGGGCCGCGGTGGCGGGCACAGTCAAGGGAAGAACCGTTCTGGGGGTGCGGATGGGGGCGGGGTGCCCCCGGCGTCATGACGGACGGTAACCTAAGTGGAGGAAATCCGTCCACTTACATGGGGGAGAATGAGGGCATGACGGAGGACGGCACCCCGCTGCGAGCCGATGCCGAGCGTCGACGCGTCGCGATCCTGACGGCCGCGGCCGAGGTCTTCGCCGAGGACGGGTTCGACGTCCCCATGGAGCGCATCGCCAAGGCCGCCGGTGTCGGTGTCGGCACTCTGTACCGGCGGTTCCCCGACCGGGCCGCCCTCGTCGCGGGGGTGGTCGCGCACGACCTCGAGCAGAAGGTCGCCTCGGCGCGTCGGGCGTTCGAGGAGCAGCCGACGGCCTGGGACGCCCTCGGCCACTTCGTCCGGGCGGCGCCGACCCTCGGGGCGACGATCGCCCCGCCGCAGCAGGGGATGCCCGAGCTGGCGACCGCGATCCGCGACGACCCCCAGGTCCGCGAGGCGCGGTCCGCCCTGCTCGCGATGCTCGAGTCGCTCATCGACGCCGCACAGGCCGAGGGGACCCTCCGGCGGGACGTCGCCCCGGGGGACGTCATCCAGCTCCTGGCCCTGCTCAAGCGGCGTCCGGTCGTCCCCGACGACGTCGCGGGACGGGTTCGCGAGCGGACGCGGGCGCTGCTGCTCGAGGCTCTGCGCGCGGACGGTCGAGGTGCGCTGCCGGGCGAGCCGGTCCGCGTCGAGGAGTTCTTCGACCGCGCGTGAGGCGCCCCCCGTCAGACGTGACCGCTCAGCTGCTCCAGCCGGGTCTCGAGGGCGGTCAGCCGCTCGTCGCACCGGCCCTGCTCGCCCTCGCCGCCGGTCGACCCCTCCGGGCTGCACATCGGGAGGACGTCGATCGAGAGGCGTGCCCCGCCGGCCAGCGCCCGCAGCTCGTCGAGCTTCTGCCCGAACGGCGACCCGCTGCCGGGCGAGTAGTAGCGCAGGGCCTCGTCGAGATCGCCCTCGAACAGGTCGGCCTTCGTCACGACGATGACGAGCCAGATCGGCTTCTCGCGCCGGACGGCCATCGACGCCACGAGGTGCGAGGTGACGGCCCAGTCCTCGAGCTCGGCGGCGAGCTGCGCCTCGCGGGTGGCCTGCGCGCTGCCGCTGACACCGGCCGTTCGGCGGGGCGTCGCGTGACCCCACGCGACGACGTGCAGGACGCCGTCGACCGGGTCGTCGTGGAAGACCTCGTCGAGCGCGCCGAGCCGGGTGGCCGCGTTGTCGCCGGGGACGACGCGGAACCGGAAGCCGCGGCCGCGGGCCGAGGACCGGGTCCGACGCTCCATGACCGCCGAACCGACGTCGACCGTGCCCGCGTCGGAGACCCGGCGCGCGAGCCGGTCGGCCAGCCGAGTCTTGCCGACCCCGGTAATCCCCGTCACGGCGACGCTCGGGTAGCGGCGGTGGAACAGGGCGCTGAGCTTCGCCGGCGCCCCCGAGAACGCGCCGATGGCGCCGCTGGCGATCGTCGCACCGATGGCGCCGCGCGCCGGGCCGGGGATCTTCGCGGAACGGTTCATCGGGTCACCTCGGGGTCGGGGCAGGGTCGGACGGGTCCAACCGTGCCTCACCCGGGGGTGTTCCCGCGAACCGCCCGGTGAGACCGAGGTCCGCGTGGGCGCTGCTGCCCGTCGGTGCGGCCGGTACCGTTCCGTTGCGACCGGACCGCAGGAGGACTCGTGGGACACCCGCTCATGTTCGACGACGACGATCCCGTGCTCGCGCGCCTGCGTCGGATCGCCCTCGATCTGCCGGGGTCGCGGGAGAAGATCACGCACGGCCACCCCGCGTTCTTCACGACCAGGGTGTTCGCGTACTTCGGGGGTTCGATCAAGGTCGACGGCACCTACGTGCAGCACCCGCACTCGGTCGTCGTCCGCCCCCCGGAGGAGGAGCGGCGGGCGCTGCTCGAGGACGCGCGCTGCTACGCGCCGGCCTACCTCGCCCCGAGCGGCTGGGTCGGGGTCGACGTCGACGAGGAGACGGACTGGGGCGAGATCACCGAGCTCGTCGAGACGTCGTACCGGGAGACGGCGGGTCGACGTCTGGTCGCCGAGCTCGACGCCCGGGGCTGACCGCGCCGCGCGGCCAGCGATCCGGACCGGGTGGTCCACCGGCGAGGTGGTCAGGCGGCGGCGGACAGCAGGAACGCGGCCGCGAACCCGAGGACGGTGAGCAGCCCGACCCAGCGGCCGGCGTGCTCCGTCGCCTCGGGGACCATCGTGTCGGCGAGCATCGTGATGATCGCCCCGGCCGCGAACGTCTTGATGACCGCGACGACCTCCTCGGGGGCGCCGTCGAGCAGGACGTAGCCGAGCCCGGCGGCGAGCGCGCAGACGGCGGTGGCGGCCGACCACATGAGCAGGATCGACCGGACGGAGTGCCCCGCCCGGCGCAGACCGGCGCTCGCGGACATCGACTCGGGGACGTTGGAGAGGAAGACCGCGGCGACCATCGGCAGGCCGATCGCGCCGCCGCCGAGGAGGCTGACGCCGATCGCGGCCGACTCGGGGATCCCGTCGAGCAGCGCTCCGAGGACGAGCGCCCCGGCACCGGCGCCCGCCTGGGGCTGGCCCGTCGGCGACTTGCGGCGGTGACCGCCGGCGCGGTCGATGGCCCAGTCGCCGGCGAAGAACGTCAGGGCTCCCGCGACGAGCCCGGTGACGACGGGGACCGCGCCGCCGATGGAGAACGCCTCCTCCGTCAGCTCGAAGGAGACGGCGCTGATGAGCACCCCGGCGCCGAAGGCCATGACGAGGCCGACGACCCGGTTGGAGACGGGCGCGAAGATCCCGAGCAGGGCCCCGAGAAGCAGGGCGAGACCTCCGACGAGGCCCCAGAAGGCGGCGACGAGCACCGGCGAATCATGCCACCCGCGTCACGCGGGGGTCTCGGCGGTCGCGGCGGCGGCGTCGGCGGCACCCGGGCTGCTCTGCAGGTGCCTCGCCTGCTCGAACAGGAGGGTCGCCGCGAAGCCGACGAGGAGCACCGCCGCGGGCAGGAGCATCGACTCGGCGAGCGCCTTCGAGAAGCCGTCGCGGACCATCGGAGGCAGGGCGCCGCCGGACGACTGCCCCGGCGTCGCGCCTCCGCCGAACCCGGGCAGGTGCGCCGCGAGGCGGTTCTGCATGAGCGCGGTGATCGCCGCGCTCCCCAGCACCGCGCCGACCTGGCGCGTCGTGTTGTAGACGCCGGAGCCCGCGCCGGCCAAGTGCGGCGGCAGGTTCCGGTTGGCCGACGCCGCGAGCGGTCCCCAGATGAGCGACCCGCTCGCGCCCATGCCGACGGCGAGCAGGAGGATCGCCCACACCGGCGACGTCGGCGTCATGAGCGTCCAAAAGCCGACGAGCACGAGCGAGAACGCGAGCAGCCCCGTGCTCGCGAGCACCCGCGGGTGGACCTTGTCCACGAGTCCGCCGACGGGGCGGGCGAGGACGATCGACATCACCGCCTGCGGCGCGAGCAGGAGCGCGGCGTGCGTCGGGTCGTAGCCGCGGACGGCCTGGGCCCACAGCATCATCGGGAACATCGCCGCGGTGATCGCGAACCCCATCGACGTGATGGCGACGTTCGAGACCGAGAAGTTCCGGTCCCGGAAGAGCCCGAGCGGCACGAGCGGCTCGGTGCGCATCCGCGACTGCCACCACACGAACGCGACGAGCATCACCGCGCCGACGGCGAGCAGCAGGGGCACCGAGACGAACCCGCGGATCGTCCCCCAGTGGTACGTCTCGCCCTCCTGGATCGCGAAGATGCCGCAGAAGAGGCCGACCGCGCTGAGGGCGACCCCGACCCAGTCGAAGGTGTGCGCGCGCGTCTCGAGGGCGGGCACCAGGCGCGCCGCGAGCACGAGCCCGACGACGCCGACCGGCACGTTGACGAAGAAGATCACTCCCAGCCGGGGCCGTCGATGAGGACGCCGCCGAGGATCGGACCGACGAGCGTGGCCACCCCGGCGGTGGCACCCCAGAGCGCCATCGCCGTCCCGCGGCGGTGCGGCGGGAACGTTCGCGTGATGACGGTCATCGTCTGCGGCGTCATCAGCGAGGCGCCGAGCCCCTGGGCGACCCGGGCGGCGACGAGCTCCTCGATCGACCCGCTCAGCCCGCACCACAGGGACGCGAGCGTGAACAGCGCCAGGCCGGCCAGATACACCCGCTTCGGCCCGAACCGGTCACCGAACCGACCGGTGATGAGCAGCGGTACGGCGTACGCGAGCAGGTAGGCGCTCGTCACCCACAGGACGGGGCCGAGGCCGGTGCCGAAGTGCTCGAGCAGGGCGGGCGTCGCGATCGACACGATCGTCGAGTCGACGAGGATCATGAAGAACCCGATGACCAGCGCCCACAGGGCGGGCCACGGGCTGGGCGCGTCGTCGGCGGGGGTGGGCGTGGCCGGATGATCAGGGGCGGTCGGGGTCACCCGAGAACCCTAGGTGCGGCGTCGGACAGCGCGACTTCCGCCAGCCTCCGCCGGGTCGGCGCGGAACCGGTCGGACGCACGAGAGCCCCTCCACCCGGTACGGGTGCGGGGCTCTCGTGGAACGCGAGAACGTCAGCCGATGACGGTGATGTTCGCCGCCTGCGGGCCCTTCGGGCCCTGCTGGGTCTCGTACTCGACCTTCGCGTTCTCGTCGAGCGAGCGGTAGCCCGTCGAGTTGATCGCGGAGAAGTGGGCAAAGACGTCGGCGGAGCCGTCGTCGGGGGCGATGAAGCCGAAGCCCTTCTCGGCGTTGAACCACTTCACGGTGCCAGTAGCCATGTCGGCCTGCTTTCTGGATGAGGGGCAGTCGCTCCGGCGATCGGAGCACCCCTGACGTTGATGACGTGTTTGCGTGCGCACGTTTCCAGACCGGCGGGCGACCCCGGATGGGTCAACTGCTCATCCTGCAAAGAACGACAACCTCAACAACTACTGGTGACGCTACAGGTCGCGGGTCGCTGCGCCAACTCGGGGCGCTCGCGCGGGCTAGGGTTCGCCGCATGAGCTTCGAGAAGGTCGTCTTCGGCTTCTTCGTCCTGCTCGCGGCCACGTTGAACTTCGGGTTCTTCCTCGGCGACATCGCCGACCCGCGGGTGCACAACGTCAACGAGCTGTACGCCGCGGTCGTGGTCAACCTCATCGCGACGATCCTCAAGTTCGGTGACCGCACGCAGATCGGCGCGATCCACCTCGCGACGAGCCTCGTCGCGCTCATCCAGCTCATGGCCGCCGCCGGCTACCACGTCTGGGCCAGCCAGCACGGCCACGCCGACGACATCCACACGATCAGCTCGGTCGTCTCGCTCTCGGGCGGCGCGCTCCTGGCGAACGTCGTCTCCGTCGTCCTCCTCGTCACGGAGACGGTCTCCTACCGGCGCCGCTGAGTCCCGGATGGGCAACCCGCTCCTGAACTTCTCCGCACGGCCGTGGTCGCGCCGCTCGTCCGGCACCGCCCGGCGGCGGGTCGTCCCCGTCCCCGCCGGGGGCCCCTCGACGGACGCGATCTTCCTCGTCCTGCGCCGCATGCGGGCGCCGCTCGTCCTGCTCGTCGCCATCTTCGCGGTGGCGACCTTCGGACTGGCCGCGATGCCCGGCCGCGACGCCGACGGCAACCCGGTGCGGATGAGCGTCTTCGACGCCTTCTACGTCGTCTCGTACACGGCGACGACGATCGGTTACGGGGAGATCCCCTACCCGTTCACCCCCGAGCAGCGGATGTGGGTGACGCTGACGATCTACCTCACGGTCATCGGCTGGGCGTACGCGATCGGCACGCTGCTCACCCTGCTGCAGGACAGCGCGTTCCAGGAGGCGCTGGCCACCCAGCGCTTCCGCGGCAAGGTCCGGGCCCTGAAGGAGCCCTTCGTCATCGTCTGCGGGTTCGGCCAGGCGGGCAAGCGGGTCGCGCGGGAGCTCGATGCGGTCGGTCACCGGTTCGTCGTCGTCGACAAGGACGAGACCCGGCTGCAGGCCATCGTCGGCAGCGAGCGGTTCTCCAGCGACGTGCCGGCCCTCGAGGGTGATGCGAGCAACCCGGCGATCCTCGGTCTCGCGGGCCTCGGCCACCCGCGGTGCGCCGGGGTCCTCGCCCTGACCAGCGACGACGACGTCAACCTCGCGGTCGTCATGGCGGGCAACCTCCTGCGCCCCGAGGTGCCGGTCGTCGCGCGGTGCCAGGACCGGGACAGCGAGGTGTGGATGCACGACTTCGGCGCCGAGGCGGTCGTCAACCCCAACGACCGGTTCGGCGCCTACCTCGTCCTCGGCATCCAGCGACCGGTGACCGCGCGCCTCGTGCGGTGGCTCATGAGCCCCGCGGGCACGCCGCTGCCACCGGCCGAGCACCGGAACGCCCGCGGCCGGTGGGTCGTGTGCGGCACCGGGGAGTTCGGGGACGAGGTCGCCGCGGACCTGCGCAAGGCGGGGATGGAGGTCGAGCACGTCGATCCCGCCGACGGCATCCCCGACGTGTCCGGGGCGGCCGGGTTCGTCGCCGGGACGATCCACGACACCCACAACCTTGCCCTCGCCCAGCACGCCCGCGTCCTCGAGCCGGACATCGTCCTCGCCGTGCGGCAGAAGTCGCCGGCGAAGGAGGCGCTCGTCGACGCGCTCGACGTCGACAGCGTCTTCGTCCCCACCGACCTCGTCGCCCGGGAGAGCCTCGCCCGGATCATCACCCCCGCGTTCCGCTCCTTCGTCGACCACGCGCTCACCCAGGACGACGAGTGGTCCCAGGCGGTCCTCGACCGGGTCGTCACCGCCTGCGGCCCGGAGACCCCCGCCCGCGACCGGGTCGTCATCGACCGGACCGACGCGCCCGCCGTCGTGCGCTGGCTCGACCACGGGGCGCTCACCCTCGGCGAGCTGCTCTCCCACCCCGACGACCGCACCGAGCGCATCGGGCTGGTCCCGCTCGTGCTCCTGCGCGACGGGACACGGCAGTGGCTGCCCGGTGACGACGTGGGGCTCGCTCCCGGGGACGAGCTCCTGCTCGCCGGGACGTCGGGCGCGCTCGCCGACCTCACGGAGGTCCTCTACTACGACGCGACGACGGAGTACCTCGCGACGGGGCGGCAGGTGCCCTCGACGTGGGTGGCGCGCGTGCTCACCGGTCACCTCGGGAGCCGGCGTCGTCGTGCTGACGCGACCGATCCGGCGAAGCCCTCCCCGCCGCGGTCGCCGAGGCCCTAGGGTGCCGGGCATGACGACGACGTCGACGATCCCCGCTGCCGACGGCCGGCCCATCTCGGTCCACGAGTGGACGCCGGAACGCGATCCGCGGGCGGTCGTCGTCATCGCGCACGGGATGGCCGAGCACGCCCGTCGGTACGAGGCGCTCGCCGCGGACCTCACGGCGGCGGGGTACGCGGTCCTCGCGCACGACCACCTCGGCCACGGCGAGGGGGCGGAGCTTCGCGGCTGGTTCGCCGAGCGGGACGGGTGGGCGACCGTCGTGGACGACATGCGGCGGGTCGTCGTGCACGCCCACGAGCGCTGGCCGGACCAGCCCGTCGTCCTGCTCGGGCACTCGATGGGGTCGCTGCTCGCGCGCCAGTACGTCATCGACGACGCGAGCGACGTGGACGCGCTCGTCCTGTCCGGCACGGCGGTCGACCCGGGGATCATCGGGCGCGTCGGGCGGCTCGTGGCCGGTGCCGAGGCTCGGGTGCGGGGCTCGCGTCACCCCAGCCGGCTGATGAACCGCCTGACGTTCGGCTCGTACAACAAGGGGACGGCCGGGCGCACCGAGTTCGACTGGCTCTCCCGTGACGAGGCGGTCGTCGACGACTACATCGAGGACCCGCTCAGCGGCTCGGTGCACTCGTCGGGCTTCTTCGTCGACCTGCTCGGCGGGGTCGCCACGATCAACCGCCGCGCGAGCATCGCCAGGGTGCGTACCGATCTGCCGATCTACGTCGTCGCCGGGGAGGCCGACCCGGTCGGCGGCAAGCGGGCGGCGGGCCCGCGCAGGGTCGCGCAGCTGCACACGGCGGCGGGGGTCAAGGACGTGACGCTGAAGATCTACCCCGGCGCGCGGCACGAGGTCTTCAACGAGACCAACCGGGACGAGGTCGTCGCGGACCTGCTCGCCTGGCTCGACACCCGCGTCTGAGCGCGCCGCCGGACGCCGATTCGTCGCGACGACGGCGATGCCCCTAAGGTGGGGGAGTCGATCCACCTGGTTCTGCCGTGGATCGCGCGCCGGTTCGCAGCTCCGGCCCTGCCGGGCCGTGTGTCAGAGCTCATCGGCGTCCGACCTGGCACGTCACGCCATCGCGTCGCGGCACCTCGCCGCGCGGGCAGGACACCACCCCGATCATCGGAGAACCCCACCGTGTCGACCGACACCACCACCTTCACCGGCCTCGGCCTGCCCGCCGACCTCGCCGCCGTCCTCGCCGAGCGAGGCATCACCACCCCCACCCCGATCCAGGCTGCGACGCTGCCGGACTCCCTCGCCGGGCGCGACGTCCTCGGCCGGGGCCGTACGGGGTCGGGCAAGACCTTCGCCTTCCTCCTGCCGCTCGTCGCCGGGCTCGCCGAGAGCGGGCACCGCGCCCGTCCGAAGAAGCCCCGCGCGCTGATCCTCGCCCCGACCCGCGAGCTCGTCGCGCAGATCGAGGACTCCCTCGCGCCGCTGGCCGCCGTCCACCGGATGACGGTCCGCACCGTCTTCGGCGGTGTCGGGCAGACCCCGCAGGTCACGGCGATCGCGAAGGGCGTCGACGTCGTCATCGCCTGCCCGGGCCGGCTGGAGGACCTCATGGGTCAGGGCCACGTCGACCTGTCCGACGTCGAGTGCGTCATCCTCGACGAGGCCGACCACATGGCCGACCTCGGCTTCCTGCCGGGCGTCAAGCGGATCCTCGACCGGGTCCCGCGGGACGCGCAGCACATGCTCTTCTCCGCCACCCTCGACGCGGGCGTCAACGTCCTCGTCAAGAAGTACCTCTCGAACCCCGTGACCCACGAGGCGGACTCCGAGCAGTCGCCCGTGTCGACGATGGCCCACCACGTCTTCCACGTGCGGGCCGACGACCACCTCAAGGTCGTCACCGACCTCGCCGCCGCTCCCGGCCGGACGGTCGTGTTCACCCGGACCAAGCACCGCGCGAAGAAGCTCGCCCGCCAGCTCAACGCCGCCGGGGTGCCCGCGGTCGAGCTGCACGGCAACCTCAGCCAGAACGCACGGACCCGGACGATGGAGGCCTTCCACTCGGGCAGGGCGTCGACGCTCGTCGCGACGGACATCGCCGCGCGTGGGATCCACGTCGACGACGTCGGTCTCGTCCTCCACGCCGACCCGCCGGTCGAGCACAAGGCGTACCTCCACCGCTCGGGCCGGACCGCCCGGGCCGGGAGCGAGGGCACCGTCGTCACGCTGATGACCGACGAGCAGCGCAAGGACGTGCGGGACCTGACCCGCAAGGCCGGGATCGACCCGACGACGACGAAGGTCGCGCCGGGGCACCCGCTCCTGGCCGAGGTCGCGCCCGGCGAGCGGGAGTTCCCCGGGGCCTTCGTCCACGACGTCCCGCAGCAGCAGCCGCGGCAGAAGAAGGCCTCCGGCGGGCAGGGGTCGGGCCGCAGGTCCGGCGGGTCGGGCACGTCCGGTCAGCGGTCGGGCTCGGGTCGGTCGGGCTCCGGTCGCGCGGCCACGTCGTCCGCCCCGCGGTCGACGCGCCAGATGTCGAGCGCGCACATCTCCGGCGGCCGTCAGGCCGGGCAGTCCCGTCGGAGCGCGAGCCGCCCCGCGGGCTGAACCACGCCCGTGCGGCAGACTCGGCCGTCGTGGGAACGCACGCGCTCGAGCTGATCCTCGACGAGGCCGGCGACGCCGCCCTGCGCGCGGACTGGAGCGCGCTCGACGCCGCGGGCATCCCCTCGCTGACCGGGCACCTCAGCCCGAGCAACGCGCCGCACGTCACCGTCGTCGCGACCCCGACTCCCATCGGGGGCGTCCTGCGTGATCTTGCGCGGGACGCCCTCGGTCCGTGCCTGCCGTCGGTCGCCCGGCTCGGGGGCTACGCCCTCTTCGGCGGACGTCGGCTCGCGCTCGCCCGCCTCGTCGAGCCGTCGGCGGAGCTCGTCGCCGCCGTCCGTCGGGTCCGTGAGGCGGTCCCCACCGATGTCCGACCGACGTGGCTCCCGCACGTCTCGGTCGCGCGCGGGCTCACCCACGAGCAGGCCGCGGCGGCGCTGGTCGTGCTCCGCGACCGGCCGATGACGTCGGTGACCCTCGCCCGGCTGCGGCACTGGGACGTCACGGACAAGGTCGTCACGCCCCTGGCGTGACCCGGGCTCGGCGGGCCGCGACGCAGAACTCGTTGCCCGCGGGGTCGGCGAGCGTGGTCCACACGTGCCCCCACTCGTCGTGGTCGGCGAGCCGGGTCGCCCCGAGCCCGACGAGCCGCTCGACCTCCGCCTCCCGGTCCGACGTGACGAGGTCGAGGTGCACCCGGTTCTTCATCGTCCGGGGCTCGGGCACGCCGATGAACATCATCGTCGGCGTCGCGTCGTCGCCCCGGAGCGCGGCGAAGTGCTCGTGCGCCGGCCGGTCGGGGTCGAGCGGTCGGTCGAGGACCGCGGACCAGAAGGTCGCGGCGGCGAGGGCGTCGGTGCTGTCGACGGTGATCGCGGCGATGGTGCTCGTCATGACGGGTCTCCTTCGGTGGTGATGGGCCAGGCGATCTCGGTGCGGAGCGACTCCGGAGGCAGGAGGCCGCCGGTCGCGGGGTCGATCGAGACGACGTAGTGCTCCCGGATCGGCTCGCCGGCGGATCGGGCGTGCGCGGCGACCCAGGCGCCGAGTGCGCGGTACGAGCGGCCGATGTCGTCGTAGGCGCCGGCATGGACCACGACGGCGACCCGGGCCGGGGGCAGCTCCCGGGCGAGGACGTCCTCGTCGGCCGGGACCGGTCCGGGGGCGACCGGGGCGGGGAGGAACGCGACGACCTCCTGCGGCCGGTCCTCGACGAGCGGTGGGTACAGGGCGCCGGGTGCCCCGGTGGGGGTGACACCCAGCGTGACGGCGGTCGCGAAGAGCCGTGGGTAGGCCTCGTCGAGCCACGCGGCGTAGTCGGTCTGGCGGACCTGCGCCGACAGCGTGAGCGCCGGGGTCCCCGGCTCGGTCCGCGTGTGGATCGGCGTCTGGAGGCCGGGCGTCCGGCGGGCCGTGTCGAGCTCGTCGAGCGCGGCGCGGGTCTGCGCGAGGCGGTCGCGAAGCCGCTCCTCGTGGCGGTCGAGCACCTCCCGGGTGCGCTCGGGGTCGCGCGAGGTGGTGATCGTGGCGATGTCCGCGAGCGGGACGTCGAGGTCGCGCAGCCGGCGGATCGCCTCGGCGTCGGGGAGCTGCGAGACGGCGTAGGAGCGGTAGCCCGTCCCGGGGTCGATGCGTGTCGGCACGAGGAGCCCGAGCTCGTGGTAGCTCCGCAGCGCCTTGACCGACAGGAGGGTCGCCCGGGAGAACATCCCGATCGGCATGAGGTCGTCGTACTCGGTCACGGACCCATCGTCCGGTCTCCCCTCGGGGGAGGGTCAACGCCCGGCGCCATGAATCACCCGGGCGGACGGATCACCAGGGGTGGGGCCGGTAGTTCTTGAGGAACTCGCCATACTGGTTGACCCCGCGCTCGCCCATGACGATCGGGTCGTAGACCCGGGCCGCGCCGTCGACGAGGTCGAGCGGGGCGTGCCAGCCCTCGGCGGCGATCCGCAGCTTCTCCTCGTGCGGTCGCTCGTCGGTGATCCACCCGGTGTCGACCGCGGTCATGAGGATCCGGTCGGTCTCGAACATCTCCTTCGCGCTCGTGCGCGTGAGCATGTTGAGCGCGGCCTTCGCCATGTTGGTGTGCGGGTGGCCGGCGCCCTTGTACCGGCGGGAGAACTGCCCCTCCATCGCCGAGACGTTGACGACGTACGCGCGTGCGGCGTCGCCGACGACCTCGCGCCGACGCCGGACGGCCTGCGCCATCGCGGGGCGGAGCCGGCTGACGAGGAGGAACGGCGCCACGGAGTTGCACATCTGCACCTCGAGAAGCTCGAGCGGGTCGACGTCCTGGACCTTCTGGGTCCAGCTGTTGACCTTCTGCAGGTCCGGCAGGAGACCACCGGCGTCGATCGCCGTCCCGGTGAGGTGCTTCTCGAGGCTGGCGTTCCCGGCGGAGAGGGCCAGGGAGGTGAGGTCGGCGGCGGTGAGGGCGCTGGAGTGGTCGACGTCGGCGCGGGCGGACCCGTCCGCGGCGGCGGTGTGGTGGGCGGTCGCGTGCCCCGCGAGGGACCCGATGAGGGCGGCGGGGTGGGCGTCGCTGACCCGGTCGAAGGTGATCATCCGGGGGGTCGGGCCGTCGGTCGGCAGCGGCAGGCGTTCGCCGTCGGTGAGGTGCGCGTAGGCGCCCGGGGTGCGCCGCACCGTCTGGCAGGCGTTGTTGATGAGGATGTCGAGCGGCCCGCCGGACGCGACCTCCTCGGTGAGGGCGACGACCTGGGTCGGGTCGCGCAGGTCGATGCCGACGATCGTCAGGCGGTCGATCCACTCGGGGGAGTCGGCCATCTCGGTGAACCGGCGGACCGCGTCGCGGGGGAAGCGGGTGGTGATCGTCAGGTCGGCGCCGTCCCGCAGGAGCATGAGCGCGATGTACATGCCGATCTTCGCCCGGCCCCCGGTGAGCAGGGCCCGGCGACCCGTGAGGTCGGTGCGCTGGTGGCGCTTGCCGTGGCTGAAGAGGGCGCAGTCGGGGCAGAGCCAGTGGTAGAAGGCGTCGACCTTCGTGTAGTCGGCGTGGCAGATGTAGCAGCCGCGCGGGATGTTGAGCTCGCCGACGATCGTGCCGGGGGTGGTCGAGGCGAGGGGGATGCCGCGCGTCTCGTCGTCGATGCGCATGGGGGAGCCGGTCGCCGTCGCGTCGAGGACCTTCTGGTCGGCCTCGACGAGCGGGCGCTTGGCCTCGGCGCGACGGGTCTTGCGGATCTTCTTGTACATCCGGCCGGTCGCCCGCTTGATCGTCTGGATGTCGGGGTGGTCCGGGGGCAGCTCGTGGAGCGAGTCGAGGACGCGCAGGACGGTCTCGAGGTCGATGGGGTCGACGCCCGGCCCGGGGTCGGAGGTGGGGTCGGTGTCGCTGCTCATCGGCCGGAAGTCTAGGTCCCCCGCACACCACCCCCTCCTCCTTCCTTCCTCTCCTTCTTTCCTTCCCGTGCAATTGCGCGCGCAACTGACGGACGCGCGTGATATCTCACGCGCAGATGTCAGTTGCGCGCGCAATTGCGGGGGGTTGGGCGCGGGGGTGGGTCACCCGCGCGGGCACACTGGCGGCTGTGACGACTGCCGCCTGGCTCCTGCTGCTGACGACGTGGACGGTCGGGGTGATCTCGCCGGGACCCGATTTCATCGCCGTGCTCCGAACGGCGGCGCGCGCGGGTCGGCGCCCCGGCATCGCCTGCGCGGCCGGGGTGGTCACCGGCATCACCCTGTGGATCGTCCTGGCGATGACGGGCATCAGCGCGGTCCTGCTCGCGCACGAGTCGGTGTTTCGGGTCGTGCGCATCGTCGGCGGCGTGGTCCTGGCCGGCTACGGGATCCTGATCCTCCGAGGCGCCCTGCGCCGTCGGGAGTCCCTGCCCGACGACGACCGCGAGCTCGCCGCCGAACCGGGTCCCACGGGGGTCCGTACTCCCGCCGTCCGGCCCGGTGCAGCCTTTCGCCTCGGGCTCCTCACGAACGTGGCCAACCCCAAGGCCCTCGTGTTCTTCGGCGCGCTCTTCGCGACGATCCTCCCGGCGGGTGTCACGACGGCCGAGCGCGTGGTCGTCCTCGTGGTGATGGCCTCGATCGCGCTCGCGTGGTTCGTGCTCGTGGCGGTTGCCGCGGGTTCGGCCCCGGTGGTCAGGGCGTTCGAGCGTGCTGAACGCGGGGTCGACGCGGTCCTGGGGAGCCTCTTCGCGGCGCTCGGCGTGGGAGTCCTCGTCGACGCCGTCCGCTGACCTCCAGCGTCGAGGACGGCACGCCCCCGAGGTGGGGCCCCGAGGTGGGGGCGGTGGCGCTGTGGTCGGTTTCCCCGGGGGAGCCGGCGCCTGAGGTGGGGAAAGTGGCGCTCAGGCGAGTTCGCCCACCCGAACGACCCCCACGGACGATTCGTGGGCCGGTCGTGAGGCCCCCACATCTGCGCGCCATCGCTGGCATCCGCGCGCGATATTTGGCGCGCAGATGTCACTTGCGCGCGCAATTGCAAGAACAGGGGGCGGGGAGAGAGGGTGCGGGGGCCTCGGTGACCGTTGATCGGTCGCCGGGGCCCCCCCGGTGGGTCAGTTCACTGCGGTGATGATGACCTCGCCACGTCCCAGGACGCCGGGCTCGGAGCCCGCCGGCGGGACGTTCTGGACCTCCATCGCGCCGAACAGCTTCCGTCCGGCGGCCGGGGCCTGCGTCGCGGTGATCTCACCCGTGACGGTCCGCGTCGCCCCGGCGTCAAGGGTGAACGACCCCGCCGGGTCGGTCACCGTGAGCGACCCGAGCTCCGGGGAGGTGAAGACGTCGAGGTAGTCGTACTCCGTCGACCCGCTCGGCACCTCGTACCCGTCGACCTCGACCGTGTAGGTCCCGGCGGCCGGGTTCGGGATCGTCACCGACTCCTCCGAGTCCCCATCGGCCGACTGGCCGACCTGCGCCCCGTTCTCGTCTAGACCGTGAGGTCGAGGTCGGCGCCCTGGTCCGACGGGTTGCCGATCGTCGCGGTGAGCTCCGAGGCCCCGGCCGGGACCTCGACCGTGAACTCCTGCGTCTCGTGGTTCGCGATCGTTGTGCGCTCCGACAGGGCCGACCCCAGCGGGCCGCCGACGGCTTTGGCCGTGACCGGGCCGAAGCCGTTCTTCACGTCCCACGTCACCGTCGTGGGCTGCCCGGCCGTCACCGACGCGAGGGTCTGCGTCGGCGGGGTGACGCTCACGCCCTGGGCGTTGATGTCGAGCCGGAACGGGTTGGTGAGGTCCGGCGTCGTGCGCCGCGACTCGACGACGAACTCCCACACGCCCGGGATCGGGTCGGCGTAGTTGCGGAAGTACGGGTCGCACTTGCTCGCGTCGGAGAAGTTCGAGAAGCACAGCAGGGAGCTGGTCGACTCGACCGGGATGCCGTACGGGTTGTTCGCGATCCACCGGGTCTGGCTGCCCGAGGCGATCCCGCTCATCCGCACGCTGAGGTTCTTCGTCCCCTGGGGAACGGTGACGAAGACGCTCTTGTAGCGGTTGCGCTCGACGCTGGTCTTCGTGGCCTGCCGGTAGGTCGGGGCGGGCGTCGAGCGGGGTGCGACGACCGTCAGCGGCACCCGCAGGTCGGTCGACATCGTCTTCGCGTCGTCGACGACCATGATCGCCGACCGCGCACCCGAGTACCGCGGCTTCACCGTGACCTTGATCGTCTTCTCCTGGCCACGGGCTAGCGTCACGCTCGTCGGGGCATTGAAGGTCCCGTCGTTGCCGACGAGGCGGATCGTGTGGGTCGTCGCCGCCCACGGGCCGGTGTTCCGCTTGAGATACACGTTGTACCGCCGAGCCTCGCCGACCTTCTGGCCGCCCTGGCCGACCGGGCACCGGTTGTACAGGCCCGGGCCCCGGCTCGGGGTCGCGAGGTACGACGCCAGCGCGGTGCACACGTAGGCGCGCGAGGAGTACGAACGGACGCCCGGACGCTTGGCCAGGCGGGACCACGCGGCCGGCACGTCCATGAGGCCCGCGCCCTGCTCGTACGTCTTCACCCCGGCGACCTGGTGCGCCGAGTCGTAGATCGACGCGCGCAGCTGGGTCGGCGTGATGCTCATCCTCGACGCCTTCGCGGCCGACAGCAGGAGGGCCGCGCCGCCAGCGGCCTGCGGAGAGGCCATCGACGTGCCGTTGAACATCGCGTAGCCCGGCGGGAGGGAGTACCCCGCCTCGGCCGGGACGTCACCGGGCTGCCAGGTCGGGATCGACGAGATCGCCGAGCCCGGCGCCACGATGTTCGGCTTGAACGCGCCGTTCTCGAGCGGGCCGCGGGAGGAGAAGTTGTGCAGGTTCATCGGCGCCGACACGGCGGAGCCGTAGTTCGACATCCACGTCTCCTTGGAGATCGAGGAGCCGACGGAGACGACGTCCGTGGCGACCGAGGGGTCACCCATCGTGTTCATCCCCGCGCCCGAGTTGCCCGCGGAGATGAACAGCTGGACGCCGTAGCCCTTGATGAGCTCGTCGTAGAGGCGGGCCCGGGCGTTGTTGCCGTCGTTGAGGGCGGGGAGGCCACCGATCGACATGTTGACGACGTCGACACCCTTGTTCGCGACGAGGTCGACCATGCCGTCGGAGAGGGCGACCGCGGTGCACCCGCCACCCCACGAGCAGGCGCGCGAGGAGACGACCTTCGCGCCGGGCGCCTGGCCGTCCATCGACCCGCCGAGCAGTCCGTTGCCCGCCGCGATCCCCGCGACGTGCGTGCCGTGGGACGACTCGTCGATCCCGATGTTGACGAAGTCGGCGGTCCCCTGGATGCCGTAGGGGGACATGTCGACGTCCTCGCGGTACTCGACCGTGAAGGGGACGGCTTCCTGGATGGCCGTGCTCGGGTCGTCGGTGCCGAAGTAGTGGTAGGTCTTCGACTCCTTGTACGGGGCGATCTTCTCGTCGTCCTCGAAGGTGCGGTCCTGGTCGTCGTCGACCCAGATCTCGTGCGTCGTCTCGTCGTAGAGGATGCCGAAGCGGTCGCTCGTGTCCCCGTCACGGTTGACGTCTCCGTCGGCGTCGGAGCCGGCGGTGATCGCCTCGGAGAAACGGTTGAACATGAAGTCCCCCGCCCGCGGCGTCGTCCACGTCGCGCTTGCGGCGGTGAACGTCGGGCCGCTCACGGCGGTGATCATCGGGCGCCACGTGAGGTCACCGTCGAAGATCGGGTCCGTCGCGGTGACCCAGTCGACGATCTTGCGCTCGCCGGTCGTCGTCTTCGCCAGAGCCGGGTGGTCCAGCGAGACACCGGAGTCGATGACGCCGATCGTCACGCCGCGGCCGTCCCACGTCGGGTGGGCCTTCTTGAAGGCCGTCGACCTCGTCTCGCGGGTCGGCATGAAGGGGTTGGCGTCGGGGGTCGAGGAGGAGGGCCCGCTCTGCTGCACGGCGGCGGCGGTGGCCCGCTCCGGCGGCTCGGGGGCGTTGAGGACCTCGTTGAGGTCGATCGCCATGACGGCGTCCGTGGTCGCGAGGTCGCGCACCTTGTCCGTCGGGACGACGGCGCGCAGGTAGCCGACCTTGTCGTTCGTCATGCCGACGAAGCCACCGAGCGCCTTCACCGTGCCCGCGACGGCGCCGGTCTGGCCCTTCTGCGCCATGACGATGAGCTGGACGCGCTTGGCGCCGCGGTTCTCCGCCTTCGCCAGGAGCTTCTCGTCGTGGGCTCCGAGCGTGTCGCCCTGCTCGCCCTTCGGGTTCCCCTTCTCGGCGGCCGCCGTGGGTGCGGCCTCGACGGGCGCGGAGCGGTTGCCGTCAGCAGCGGTGGCCGTGCCGGTCATCCCCCCCAGCACCAGTCCTGCGGTCAGGAGCGTGGCCGCCCCCATCCTGCGTCGACGAATCACGGTCGTGTTCCCTTCCCGACGGTGGCGTCCTCGCCACCGGACCAGAACCGCGGCTGGTGCGCGCGATCCGGGAACGCTAGACCGCGCACGATCGTTGGAGAAGATCCTCCGAGTTGTTCGATGAGCCGGGTGGGTCAGGACCGGGGGCGATGGGCGGCCGCGATCTGCAGCAGCCGGTCGTTCGCCTCGCGCTCACCGATCGTCACGCGGACGCCGTCGTCGCCGTACTGGCGGACGGCGAGCGCCTGGGCGGCGCACGCCGCGGCGAAGGCGGACGAGCCCTCCCCGAGCGGGAACCACACGAAGTTGGCCTGGGTGTCGGGGATGTCCCACCCCTGCTCCAGCAGCGCGGTCCGGACCCGGTCGCGCTCCTCGACGATCGAGGCGACCCGCTCGTCGAGCTCGTCCCGGGCGGCGAGAGAGGCGACGGCTGCGCGCTGGGCGAGCGAGCTCACCCCGAACGGGACTGCGGTCTTGCGCAGCGCCTCGGCGACCGGCGGGTGCGCGATCGCGTATCCGACCCGGAGGCCGGCGAGCCCGTAGGCCTTGGAGAACGTGCGGAGCACGGCGACGTTCTCGTGCGCGTCGTGGACGGCGAGGGCGTCGGGCGCCTGGGGGTCGGTGCCGAACTCGAGGTAGGCCTCGTCGATGACGACGAGGACGTCGTCCGGCACTCGGGCGAGGAAGGCCTCGAGCTCGGCGGCGGTCACGGCCGGACCGGTGGGGTTGTTCGGCGTGCAGACGAGGACGAGCCGGGCGCGCTCGGTGATCGCGTCGGCCATCGCCGGCAGGTCGTGGCGGGCGTCGGACGTGAGCGGGACCATGACCGGCACGGCGCCGGCGATCGTCGTGACGATCGGGTACGCCTCGAAGGAGCGCCACGCGAAGACGACCTCGTCGCCTGCGTCGCACGTGGCCTGGACGAGCTGGCCGAGGACGCCGACGCTGCCCGTGCCGCACGCGATCCGGTCGGCCGGGACACCGACGTGCTCGGCGATCGCCGCGACGAGCTCGGCGTTCGCCATGTCGGGGTAGCGGTTGACCGCACCCGCGGCGTCGGCGATCGCGTCGAGGACGGACGGCAGCGGCGGGTACGGGTTCTCGTTCGAGGAGATCTTGTACGGAGTGAGGCCCTCGACGGGGGCGGGCGGTCGGCCGGCCTTGTACGCGGGCAGCGTGTCGAGTGCGGCGCGCAGGCGGACCGCCCGGCGGGTCTCCTCGGTGAGCACCATGCCCGCGGGGGAGCCAGCGGCGGAGTCGGCAGCAGGGTCGGCGGGAGAGGCGGTCACGGCCCCGAGTCTCCCAGATCCACCACCCCGGCAATTGCGCGCGCAAGTGACATCCGCGCGTGAGATATCGCGCGCAGATGTCAGTTGCGCGCGCAATTGCAAGAACGGGGGGCGGGTCAGGCGCCGCGGTCGACGACGCGGATCCGCTGTCGCGGCGGCTCGGGGGGCGGTTCGGTCGCCTCCTCGACCTCGCGCTCGGCCCGCAGCCGGGTGACGAGGCCGCGCAGCTCGGCCAGCTCGTCCGCCCCCGCCGTGGTCTCCAGCCGCTCCTCGATCCGCTCGAGCGCCGCCGTCGTCGCCGCGCGACCCTGCTGCTCGGTCGCCAGGGAGGTCCGGAGCTTCGACCGGATGGCCGACGTCTCGGACAGGACCCGCCGGCGCAGGTCGACGACCGTGACGACCCCGACCAGCACGAGAAGGGTGAGCGCGACGATCGCGAGCGAGCGGTAGCCGGCGACGGTCGCCCCGATCGTCAGCACCGCGAGGGCGCCCACGCACGCGAGCACCACACTCGTCAGCCCTCGGCTCGTCCCCACCCCCATGACGATAGGCAGGCCGCGGAAACACCCGGTTGAACGGTGGGCGACGTCTCGGTGCCGATGTCGAGACAGAACCGTGCCCGATGCGGGTCATCATCCCGCCGACCGGCAACGAGACCATCGCCATGGTCAAGGACACCTCGCTGCTGGCGTTCCTGCCGCTGAGCACGGAGCTGTTCTTCCAGACCAGCGCCATCGGCAACCGGACGCTGAAGATCATGCCGACGATCGTCGCGGCGACCGCGTGGTACCTCATCATCACGACGGTCCTCATGGTCGTCCAGTACTACGTCGAGAAGCACTTCGGGCGCGGGTACGGCCAGAAGCCGACGAGGAAGGACCAGGCGTTGAAAACGCGGATGCTCTCCATCCAGGGCGGCGGGAGCGCGGGCCGATGAGCGAGCCCACCGCGCAGCCGGTCGACCGTCGTGAGGGCCAGCCCCTCGTCCGCGCCGTCAACGTCCACAAGGCGTTCCACGGCAACGACGTCCTCAAGGGCATCGACGTCGACGTCCACCCCGGCGAGGTCGTCTGCCTCCTCGGGCCCTCCGGCTCGGGCAAGACGACCTTCCTGCGGTGCATCAACCAGCTCGAGACGATCGACGGCGGCCGGATCTGGCTCGAGGGCGAGCTCCTCGGGTACCAGGAGAAGGGCGGGCGCCTGCACCGGCTGTCGGAGAAGCGGATCGCGGCGCAGCGCAGCGAGATCGGCATGGTCTTCCAGCGCTTCAACCTCTTCCCGCACAAGACCGCGACCGAGAACATCATCGAGGGTCCGGTCCAGGTGAAGAAGCAGCCGAAGGCGCAGGCGAAGGCCCGGGCGCAGGAGCTGCTCGAGCGGGTCGGGCTCGGGGACCGCGGTGACGCGTATCCCGGCCAGCTCTCCGGCGGGCAGCAGCAGCGCGTGGCCATCGCCCGGGCGCTCGCGATGGACCCCAAGCTCATGCTCTTCGACGAGCCGACCTCGGCACTCGATCCCGAGCTCGTCGGCGAGGTCCTCACCGTCATGCGGGAGCTCGCCGACGGCGGGACGACGATGGTCGTCGTCACGCACGAGATGCAGTTCGCCCGCGAGGTCGCCGACCGGATCGTCTTCATGGACGGCGGCGTCGTCGTCGAGGAGGGTCCGCCCGCGGAGGTCATCGGCAACCCTCGGCACGAGCGGACGCGGACCTTCCTCCGTCGCCTGCGTGCCGAGGAGGCCGCGGCGGGCTGAGAGCTCACGCGGCCAGGACCGTCCAGACGGGACGTCCGAGGCCGGATCCCCCTACGGTGGGGGGATGCGCGTCCTCGTCACCGGCGGTGCCGGTTACATCGGGTCCCACACCGTCGTCCGCCTCGTGGAGGCCGGTCACGAGGTGCGGGTCGTCGACGACCTGAGCAACTCCAGCGCCATCGTCCTCGACCGGATCGAGGAGATCACCGGCGTACGGGTCCCGCTGGACGTCGTCGACGTGACGGACCGGGGCGCCGTGACCGCGATCCTCGCGCAGCACCCCGTCGACGCCGCGATCCACCTCGCCGGGCTCAAGGCCGTGGGGGAGAGCGTCGAGCAGCCGCTGCGGTACTACCGCACGAACCTCGACGCGACGTTCTCCCTCGTCGGGGCGATGGCCGACGCGGGGGTGCGCACGCTCGTCTTCTCCTCCTCGGCGACCGTCTACGGCGCGCAGGCGTCCCCGCCGTTCGAGGAGGACCTGCCGACGTCGGCGACGAACCCCTACGGCTGGACCAAGGTCATGCAGGAGCAGGTCCTGCGCGACGTCGCCGCCGGCGACCCCCGGTGGCGGATCGCCCTGCTGCGGTACTTCAACCCGGTCGGGGCGCACCCCTCGGGGCGGATCGGCGAGGATCCGCAGGGGCACCCGAACAACCTCGTGCCCTACCTCGCCCAGGTCGCCGTCGGCCGCCGGGAGAAGCTCCTCGTCTTCGGCGACGACTACGACACCCCCGACGGGACGGGGCTGCGCGACTACATCCACGTCGAGGACCTCGCCGCGGGCCACCTCGCCGCGCTGGAGACCCTCGCCGCCGCGGACGCCGGGGGCGTGCGGACGTGGAACCTCGGCACGGGGTCGGGCACGTCGGTGCTCGAGGTCCTCGCCGCGTTCTCCCGCGCGGTGGGGCGCGAGCTGCCGCACGAGGTCGTCGGTCGTCGTGCCGGGGACATCGCCGCCTCGTGGGCGGACCCGACCCGCGCCCACCGCGAGCTGGGCTGGCGGGCGGAGAAGGGCATCGACGAGATGTGCGCCGACACCTGGCGCTGGCAGGAGACCAACCCGGCCGGGTACGACGGCCCGCCCGCCTGAGACCCCTCCCCGACGGTGGTCGGTCGATGGAAGGATGACGGCATGGAGCACCTCGACATCGTCGTCGTCGGCGCGGGCCTGTCCGGGATCGGCGCCGGGTACCGCATCCTCACCGAGCTGCCGGAATCCACCTTCGCGATCCTCGAGGGGCGTGAGCGCATCGGGGGGACGTGGGACCTGTTCCGCTACCCGGGTGTCCGCTCGGACTCCGACATGCACACCCTCGGGTTCCCCTTCCGTCCGTGGACGGGGAAGGCGTCGATCGCGCCCGGCGAGGAGATCCGGCAGTACATCGAGGACACCGCGCGCGAGACCGGTGTCCTCGAGAAGATCCGGTTCCGCACGAAGGTCGTCGCCGCCGACTGGCGCGCCGCGGAGTGCCGTTGGATCGTCACGGTCGAGGACGAGCAGGGCCGCCACGACATCAGCGCGCAGCACCTGTACCTGTGCTCCGGGTACTACGACTACGACCGCGGTCACGACCCCCAGATCCCCGGGATCGACGACTTCGCGGGCGAGGTCGTCCACCCCCAGTTCTGGCCCGAGGACCTCGACGTCTCGGGCAAGCGGGTCGTCGTCATCGGCTCGGGCGCGACCGCCGTCACGCTCGTGCCCGCCCTGGCGAAGGACGCCGACCACGTGACGATGCTCCAGCGCAGCCCGACGTGGATGCTCGCGCTGCCGAGCGTCGACCCGGTGAGCACCCGCCTGCGTCGGGTCCCGCGCAAGGGCGCCGACCTCGCGCGGTGGTGGAACGTCGCGACGAGCAGCGCCTTCTACGAGTTCTGCCGACGGGCACCGCGCGCGGCGGCCCGGGTGCTCCACAAGGGCCTGGCCCGCGGGTTCGACCAGGCGGCGATCGACGACCACTTCACCCCGCGGTACAAGCCGTGGGACCAGCGGCTGTGCGTCGTGCCGAACGGCGACCTGTTCAAGGCCGTCCAGCGGGGTCACGCCTCGATCGTCACCGACACGATCGAGACGGTGACGCCGACCGGCATCCGGCTGTCCTCCGGCGAGGAGCTCGCCGCGGACGTCATCGTCACGGCGACCGGCCTGCGGATGCTTCCCGCCGGGGGAGCCCGGATGACGATGGACGGCTCCCCGATCGACCTGGGGAACCGCTTCGTCTACCGCGGCATGCTCATCTCTGGCGTGCCGAACCTCGCCCTGTGCGTCGGGTACACGAACGCGTCGTGGACGCTGCGGGCCGACCTCTCCTCGCGCTACCTCTGCCGGCTCCTGCGCCACATGCGCGAGCACGGGTACACCTCGTTCGTGCCGGTCGCGCCCGAGGGGCTGACGGAGAAGCCGCTGCTCGACCTCGATGCCGGGTACATCCTCCGGGCGCAGGGCGAGTTCCCGAAGCAGGGCGGCGCCGACCCGTGGGTCATGCGGCAGAGCTACGTCCCGGACCGCCGGACCGCGCTGCGCGCCGACGTCACCGACGCGATGGAGTTCGGCACCACCCCGGTCCGTCCCGGCTCGCCCGTCGCGGTCGGCGGCTGACGCCGGTGTTCCCGGGGGCCCTGCCCAGGAGGCCGGTGCGCGCTCTCGTCGGGGTGCTGCTCACGGGCGTCGCGCTCGCGGGGTGCTCGCGGACTCCGGAGAAGGTCGTCGTCCCGGGCCCCGACGGGTCGATCCGTCCCCTGTCGCTCGACCACCCGTGCCCGGCTGCCGAACGCTTCGACCTCGACCGCACCGTCCGCGCGAGCGACCTCAACGGGATCATGTCCCGCATCGACCTCGACCAGTGGCAGGCCGCGGACATCGGCGCGAGCGCCCGTCTGTCCGACGGGCGGGTCCTCTGGGTCTACGCCGACACGGTCCGCACCACCTCGTACGTCCCCCGGATCGTCGCCAACTCGATGCTCGTGACGACCGGCCCGTGCGTCTCGCAGGTGGTCACCGACCTCGGCGGGGCGATCATCCCCGACCGGAAGGACGGGGTCGTCCACTGGCCGATGTCCGTCGTCGCGGTGCCCCGGAAGGGCGGCGACGACCTCGTCGTGTCCCTCTCCCGGGTCCGGCGGGACGGGGAGGGGGTGCTGCGGTTCACCCACCTCGGCTCGAGCGTCGCGCGGTTCACCGTCCCCCGTGGCGGGGTCCCGCGCCTGGTCTCGGTGCAGGACGTCGACCGCGACTCGGCGAGCCCGCACCAGCCGTCGTGGGGTGCGGCGCTGCTCCGGCAGGGGGCGTGGGTGTACGCCTTCGGCAGCTGGCTGCGGCCGCACGAGACGTTCGGGCGCGCGGTCGCCGTGGCCCGCTTCCCCGCCGGCTCGCACGGCGACCCCGCGGCCTGGCGGTACTGGGACGGCGCCGCGTGGTCGCTCGACCCGGGCTCCGCCGTCGAGGTGATCCCGGCCAAGGGCGGTGTGAGCCAGACGCTGAGCGCCCACGTCATGGGCGGCCGGGTCGTCCTCCTCTCCAAGAAGGACGGCGACCTCGGCGGGGACATCGCGCTGTGGCGGGCGCCCACCCCCACCGGCCCGTTCGAGACCCGCACCGCGCTCAAGGCGACGTTCAGCGACGGCGGCGGCGGGCTGCAGTACGCCCCGCTCGCCCACCCCGGGCTGCCGAGCGCGGCGGGCCGGCTCATCGTGTCCGTCTCGCGGAACACGAAGGACCCCGCCCGGCTGCTCGCCGACCCGACCCTCGGCCGCCCGGTCTTCACCGAGGTCGCGAGGCCTTGAGGGTCAGTCGACGCGGATGTCGATCGGGGTGCAGCGCCCGTTGTTCGACTTCTCCGCCGAGCACGCGGTCACCCCGACCACGAGGTCGATCTCGGCACGGATGGTGAACCGGTCACCGGGGGTCGTCGGCGGCGGGTCGATGTGCAGCTCGCCGTCGAGGTCGGTCCACACGTCCATGAAGACGTTGAGCGTCGTCGAGATGCGATCCGGGCCGATCCCGAACGGCGCGAACGCCCCGACGAGGTTGGCGAAGCAGCTCGGGTGGGGGGCGCCCTCGAACTCGGGGTAGAGCAGGTCGAAGGTGTCCTGGCTGCACGGGGTGAGCGTGAGGTCGTGGACCCCGACGGTGTCGGTGACGACGGTCGCCATGACGCGCGAGCGGTTGCTGTACAGCGGGTCGCCCGGGCCGACGTAGATCGAGTTCTTGTAGTCGGTCGTCCGGCCCGAGGAGAACCACTCGTCGTGGTCGTCAGCGGCGAAGAGGAAGAGGTCGCTCACCTGCTCCCCGCACGGGTCGACGATCGTCAGGGTGCTGCCCGCCGGCAGCGTCAGGCCGGAGCCGGTCTGCGGGGCCAGGCGGGTGAAGCCGGGCGCGGGCGCGTCCTCGCCGCCGGGGTAGGGGACTGCCGGGTCCGGCGTCGGGGTGCGGGGTCGCTGGTGCTGCGTCACGGGGTCTCCTGCCGGGAGCGGAACGGGGCCTGCCAGTCATCCTCCACCTGCCGGCCCGCGTACTGCCGCGCCTCCGACACGTCCCCGTGGTCGGCGGCCATCGGGTTGACCTCCCCCTGGAGCTGGGCGTCCCGGCGGCGGATGGTGTCCCGCATCCGCTCGAACGACCCCGTCCCGCGCAGCATCTCGAACTGCTCGTGGAGGTTGAAGACGAGGGTGGGCAGCGGCGTCCGTCGCGCCACCCGCGAGGCCTGGGGGTGCAGACCGACGATGAAGTAGGGCACGCCGGCGTGGCTGAACGCGAAGTGGGCCTGGTCCGGGTCCGCGTCGACCCCCTGCGCCCACGGCTGGTCGTCACCGTCGTGCAGTCGCTGCAGGACGTCCCACAGGAGCGCCTCGAAGTGCTTCTCGTCCGTGATCTCCGGCCCGCGGAAGACCGCGATGAACGAGACGAACGCGCCGGCGGGGTCCGCGCGGGAGCCGTACTCGGCGAGCGCGTCGGACAGCTGCTCGAGCGAGTCGGGGTCGCACATGTCCCCGAGCACGACGATCTCGGCCGCCTCCCGCCGGAACACCGAGCGGGCACCCAGGCACGGGTACTGCGGGTGGCCGACCATCTCCTCCAGCGCGGCGAGGATCTCCGCGTCGGGAGCGTCCTGCAGGTCCCGGTCCTGCTGCTCGTCGAGAACCTCGACCAGGGGATCGGTGGGCTCGGTGTCTGGACGCGCGTCGGTGGCACTCATCGGGTCCATTGAAGCCGAGGTCCGCAGCGACGCCCCACACCCTCGCGGGTGCACTTTCGGGGTCGGGGCTGCGCCCGGGTCAGACCCCGCGAGCCTCGCCGGGGTGGACCTTCTTCACGGGCGCCTGGCGGGTCTTGCCCTCCTTCTTCCCGCGCAGGGCGTCCCGGATCTCCTGAGCGACGACCGACCGGCGCGAGCGACCCGGCTCCTTGTTCGGGAGCGCGAGGAGGAACACCTTCTTGTACACCGACGCGGCCTGCCGGTGCAGCGGGCCGGTCCGGTACGGCAGGCCGTTGCGCTCCATGATCGCGCGGATCCGGGGGGCCACCTGGGCGTACCGGTTGCTCGGCATGTCCGGGTAGACGTGGTGCTCGATCTGGTGCGAGAGGTTGCCCGACATCAGGTGCATGAGCGGGCCGCCGGAGATGTTGCCCGAGCCGAGCATCTGGCGGACGTACCACTCGCCCCGCGTCTCACCCTCGATGCTCGCCTTGTCGAAGGTCTCGATCCCCTCGGGGAAGTGTCCGCAGATGATGACCGTGTTCGTCCAGAGGTTGCGCAGGATGTTGGCCGTGACGGTGGCCGTGAGGGCGTGCCGTGCGCCGGGCCCGGCCAGGAGGGGCTGGAGCAGGTAGTCCTTGACGACCTGGGCGCGGATCTTGCCGAGGACCTCGTTCGCGTTCGCCCGGAACTCGGCCTTCTGCTCGTCGGTCATGCGCTTGCGCTTGGCGACGTACGCGCCGAGCTCGAGGTCGTACGCGGCGATGGAGTACTCGAAGACGAGGGCATTGATGAGGTGCCAGACCGGCTGCGCGAGGTAGAAGAGGGTCCAGCGCTGGGCCTCGTCGACCCGCAGGATGCCGTAGCCGAGGTCGTTGTCCCGGCCGAGGACGTTCGTGTACGTGTGGTGGATCTCGTTGTGGGCGTGCTTCCACTGGCTCGACGGGGAGGCGTTGTCCCACTCCCACTGCCGGCTGTGGATCTTCGGGTCACGCATCCAGTCCCACTGGCCGTGCATGACGTTGTGGCCGATCTCCATGTTCTCGAGGATCTTCGCCGCGGTCAGGCCGGCGGTACCGAGCCACCAGGCGGGGCGGACGCCCTTGACCTTGACGCCGGAGAGGGTGAGGACGGCGCGGCTGCCGAGCTCGAGGTAGCGCTGGGCCTTGATGACCCGCCGGATGTACGCGGCGTCTGCGGCGCCGCGCGAGGTCATGACCTCGGCGCGCAGCGCGTCGAGCTCGCGACCGATCTCCTCGATCTGGGCATCGGTGAGGCCGGCCATCGGGTTCGGCCGTCCGGAGCGCTTCGTCGCCGAGCGCTCCCGGGGCGCGGCCGAGGTGGTCGCCAGGCGGCTGTTCCGCTCGACGTGGTGGGCCTCGGTGCGGCGGCTGCCGCGAGCGTGGGGGGTCGTCGGGGCGGGGGCGTGGCGATCGGGTGCGATGGTCATCGGTGCTCCTTGGATGGTGCGGTGTGCCCGTCGTTCTCGGCTCGGATCGTGGTCGCGTGGTGGTCGGTCAGGCCTCGAGGTCGCACGAGCCGGCGACCGCAGAGATGCAGGTCTGGATCGAGGTGCCGTCGCCGGGCTCGGCCACGGTGGTCTCACCGGTGCGCAGGTCGCGCACGGCGCCCTGGCGGAGGGTGACGACGCAGCCCATGCAGATGCCCATGCGGCACCCGGAAGGGAGGATCACCCCGGCGTCCTCCCCGGCGTCGAGGATGGTCGTGCCGCCGTCGGCCTCGACGGTGACGTCGCTGTCGACGAAGGTGATCTCGCCGCCCTCGCCGGCATCGACGAGGGGCGGTCGGAAGCGCTCGGTGTGGAGGGCGTCGGCGAGCCCTGCGGTGGACCAGTGCTCCTCGGCGGCGTCGAGCATCCCGGTGGGACCGCAGACCCATGCCTGGCGCTCGCGCCAGTCGGGGACGACCGTCTCGAGGTCGGTCATGGCGAGCATGCCGTCCTCGTCGTCGTGCCGGGCGACCAGGCGGATGAGTCCCGCGCCGTCGAGCTCGCGCAGCAGGCCCGCGAAGATCATCTCGTCCGCGCGCGGCGCGGCGTGGTGGACGACGACGTCGACCTCCCCGAGCCGTCCCTCCTCGCGCAGCGTCCGGAGCATCCCGGCGACGGGGGTGATGCCCGAGCCGGCGGTGAGGAAGAGGATCCGCGGCGGCAGCGGATCTGGCAGGACGAAGTCGCCCGTGGCCTGGTCGAGCGCGACGAGGGTGCCGGGGCGCAGCGCGCGGACGATGTGACCGCTGACGACACCGTCGGGGATCGCCTTGACGGTGATCGCGATGACGTCGGCGGTCGGGGCGGCCGGGCACGTGAGGGAGTACGCGCGCCAGTGCCGGACCCCGTCGACGTCGACGCCGATGCGGATGTACTGCCCGGCGACGTGACCGGCCCAGCCGCGGCCGGGGCGGATGGTCACCGTGACCGCGTCGGCCGTCTCGTGGTCGACGGCGACGACCCTGCCGCGCAGCTCGGCTCCGGAACGGAGCGGGTCGAGCAGGTCGAGGTAGTCGGCGGGGACGAGCGGGCTGGTCAGCGCCTCGGCCAGGCGCCAGGCGCCGTCGACCCACGCTCGACCGGTGGGCGTGCGCCGGGTGGCTGCCGCGTCGCTGCGTACGGCGTGCGCGGTGCGGCGGACGGGAGTGATGCTCACCTACGGGACCGTAACTTACGGTCCCGTAGGTATGTCAAGCGCCGTCACCGACGACGCAGCAGGGCGCGGGGTCCGCGGCTCCGCGCGGAGCGCCGTTGCCCCGCCGCCGTGAGCGGCCCGAGGACCCGCCAGTACGAGCCCGGCGCCAGCCGCGCCAGGACGTCGAGCGCCTTCGCGTCCGACCCGATGAGCAGGCGCGGGCGCCGGGCGATCGCCGCCTCGATGATCTCCTCGGCGGCGCGGTCGGCGGGGTAGTGGAGGAGCTTCTCGAAGGACTTCTGCTGCTCGGCCTTCTCGACGGGGTCGACGCGCGCGCCGATGCGGGCGTGAGTGGCGATGTTCGTCCGGATGCCGCCGGGGTGGACGACGGTGAGCCCGACGGGTGCCCTCCGCTCGGCGAGCTCGCTACGGAGGGACTCGGAGAACCCGCGCAGGCCGAACTTCGCCGTGCAGTACGCGGTCTGGCCGGGCGGGCCGATGAGCCCGAAGAGGCTGCTGGTGTTCACGACGTGGGCGTTGCCGTTCTCCATCAGGAGGGGCAGCAGGGCGTGCGTGAGCCGGATCGGGGCGTGGAGGTTGATCTCGAGCAGCCAGTCGATGTCGGCGAGGTCGACGTCGTTCAGGCGGCCGCCGAGGGCGACGCCTGCGTTGTTGAAGAGAAGGTTGAGGTCCGGGTGGTCGGTCGCGACCCGGCGTCCCAGTGCCTCGGTGGCGCTCCGGTCGGACAGGTCGACGACGTCGGTCGTCACGGTGACGGCGGGTGACTCGGCGCGGATCTGCGCCGCGACCCGTTCGAGGCCCTCGGCGAGGACGTCGACGAGGACGATGTCGCAGCCGCGGCGGGCGAGGCCGCGGGCGATGTGCTCGCCCATGCCGCCGGCCGCGCCGGTGACGAGGGCTGTCGAACCGTGGACCGTGAGTCGAGGCAGTGCCATGTGGTGAGGATGGCAGACGGCCCGCAACCCCAGAAGGGGCTGCGGGCCGTCGGTGCGCACCGATCGGTCAGCGGGCGACCGGGCGGTCCCACTTCCGCAGCGGCGTGAGCGCGGCGAAGAACGCGTCCGCGTCCGCGGCCGACAGGCTCGGGCAGGCCTCATCGAGGTCGTCCTGCGTCAGACCGGCCGCCTCGACCACCGGCATCGCCTCCGCGCCGAGGCCGATGAACTTGTAGTGGTTGTACGCGTCGTTGACGAAGTCCTTGGCCGCCGGGTCCTTCGCCAGCTCGGCCGCGCCGTCGGCGCTCGGGAGGATGGCGACGGCGTCGAAGAGGACCGACGGCGCACCCTTGATCATCTCGTCGGCCGCGAGGCGGGAGCCGTCGGAGAGCTTCACGCCGCCGATGACCGGCGCGACGATCTTCACCGTCGCCCCGACCCTCGCCGCCGCGTCCTGGATCGCCGAGACGACGTCGGCGTCCGAGCCGTCGGTGACGAGCAGCCCGAGCTTGCGGCCGGCGAAGGAGTCAGGCCCCTTGCGCAGGATGCTCAGGCTCGGCGACTCGGCCAGGTCCTCCCGGACCGGGGCGAACGGCTCGCTCGCGTCCGGCAGCGGCATGCCCAGGCCGTCCGCGACGAGGCGGGCGAGGTCCTCGTGGACGTTGCGGAGGTTCGCGACGACCCGCTCGCGGATGACCGGGTTCTTCACCTTGCTCAGCTCGAACGTGTACGCGCCGACGATGTGCAGCTGCTCGACCGGCGTCTGGCTGATGAAGAACTGCCGGGCCTGGCTGTAGTGGTCCGCGAAGGACTCGGGGCGGATGCGGCGGGTGTCCCCCTGCACCGGTGCGGCGAAGTCGAGGAACGAGGCCTGCTGCGGCCGAGGACCTCGGTCGGCGCCCTGGTGGCCGTTCGGCTCGTAGTTGGCCGGGCCCTTCGGGACGTCCGTCTGCATGTGACCGTCGCGCTGGAAGTGCGCCACCGGGCACTTCGGCGCGTTGATCGGCAGCTTCGTGAAGTTGGTCGAGCCCAGCCGCGAGAGCTGGGTGTCGAGGTAGGAGAAGTTCCGGCCCTGCAGCAGCGGGTCGTTCGTGAAGTCGATGCCCGGGACGACGTTCTGCGTGCAGAACGCGACCTGCTCGGTCTCGGCGAAGTCGTTGTCGACGACCCGGTCGAGCGTGAGGGTGCCGACGACGCGCAGCGGCACGACCTCCTCGGGGATGATCTTCGTCGGGTCGAGGATGTCGAACTCGAAGGAGTCGGCGACCTCGTCGTCGAAGAGCTGGACCGCGAGGTCCCACTGCGGCAGGTCGCCGGAGACGATCGCCTCGTTGAGGTCGCGGCGGTGGAAGTCGGGGTCCGCGCCATTGATCTTCACGGCCTCGTTCCACACGACGGACTGCAGGCCCTGCTTCGGCTTCCAGTGGAACTTGACGAAGGTGCTCTTGCCCTCGGCCGTGAGGAAGCGGAACGTGTGGACGCCGAAGCCCTCCATGAACCGGAAGCTGCGGGGGATCGCGCGGTCCGACATCTGCCACAGGGTCATGTGCGTCGACTCGGGCATGAAGGAGACGAAGTCCCAGAAGTTGTCGTGCGCGGACTGCGCCTGCGGGAATCCGGTGTCCGGCTCCTCCTTCACCGCGTGGACGAGGTCGGGGAACTTGATCGCGTCCTGGATGAAGAAGACCGGGATGTTGTTGCCGACGAGGTCCCAGTTGCCCTGCGAGGTGTAGAGCTTGACCGCGAAGCCGCGCACGTCGCGGGCGAGGTCGAAGCTGCCCTTGCTCCCGGCGACGGTGGAGAAGCGGACGAACGCGGGGACGGTGGTGCCGGCCTGCTGGAAGAGCTCGGCCATGGTCACGTCGGCGAGCGCGTCGGTCACCTCGAACGTGCCGTGCGCGCCGTAGCCGCGGGCGTGCACGACCCGCTCCGGGATCCGCTCGTGGTCGAAGTGGAAGATCTTCTCCCGCATCGCGAAGTCCTGCAGCATCGCCGGGCCGCGGTCGCCCGCACGCAGGGTGTTCTGGTTGTCCCGGATCGGGATGCCCTGCGCGGTCGTCATGGCCGCACCACCGTCGACGGGGTGCTGGTGGAGCTCGCCGGCGTTGCCGGTCGTCGTGCCGTCCTTCGGAACCATGGGGGTCCTCTCGTGCCTCGTGGTGGGCCGGGGCGATCCGGTCCGCGTCCGATGACCAACCTAGGACAGACCTTGGGCATGCGTCGTCCCCCCGTCCGGGTGGAGGCGTCCTGCGCGCCGCCCTGCCGCTACCGTGGGGGCATGCCCGACCCCTCCTCACCTGCGCCGATCCGCGTCGCCGTCGTCAACGACCACGAGGTCGTCGTGGCCGGGGTCGCGGCCATGCTCGCGGGCGACGACCGGGTGCGGGTCGTCGAGCTCGCGTCGAGGGTGCCGGTCCTGTCGGAGGTGGACGTCGTCCTCTACGACCTGTACGCGCGAGCAAGGGTCGCCGAGCAGCAGGCTGGCCGTCTCATCTCCTCCCTCTCGGTCCCCGTCGTCCTCTTCGGCTGGCAGCTCGACGACGTGCTCGTCGAGGAGGCGCTCTCCGCAGGAGCCCGCGGGTGCGTCCCGAAGTCGGCGACCGCGGCCGAGCTCGTCGACGTGCTCACCCGCGTCCACGCCGGCGAGGTCGTCGTCCGGCTCGAGGCGGTTGCCGAGGAGTCGGCCGACGACCACGGCGAGGAACGGGCGCTGCCGGGATCGCGTCAGCTGCAGTGGCCGGGCAAGGCCGAGGGTCTCAGCGCCCGGGAGTCGGAGATCATCGCGCTCATCACCCAGGGCCTGACGAACGAGGACATCGCCGCCCGTGCCCACCTGAGCATCAACTCGGTGAAGACGTACATCCGCACGAGCTACCGGAAGATGGGCGTCGAGCGCCGCAGCCAGGCCGTGCTGTGGGGCGTGCAGCACGGGTTCGCGCCGGAGGCCGCCCGCAGGATCGGCTGACGGGCCCTAGTCGGTCGGGGGGAGCAGCCACGACCGCAGCACCTTGAGCACCCGGTCGTCGTTGACGAGCGTGAGGTGGTGCAGCGGCGCGACGACGGCGACGTCCTCGGCCGCGAACCGGGAGAGCGACTCCTCCGGCGACTCGTGCCGGGCGCTCGCGACGGGAACGACGAGGTCACCGATCGTCCGTCCGACGGGATGGTCGCCGCGGGTGAGGGAGCCGACGACCGCGCGGTGGCGCACCCGCCCGCGCGGACGGCCCGGGGATCGGGTGTCGGCGGGGTGGTCGGGGTCGTGCCCGGACCAGTCGGCCTCGAGGAGGTTCCCGTGCCGCATGTCCTTGATCCCGACGGACCGTGCCCGCAGCACGGCGGCCGCCCACCGGGTGCGGCGCCCCCGGTCCAGCGCCGCGGCCGCGGAGGCGACGGCCCGCTCGAGGGGTGCTCCGTGGTGCGGCGCCCCGAGCGAGACGGTGTCGGTGACCAGCCGGGTCCACGCGAGCTCGTCGGGCAGCTCGTCGACGGGGACGTCGGGTACCTGCGCGAGCGCCGAGTGGATGACGAGACCGCCCATCGAGTGCCCGACGAGCACGATCCGTCCGACCTCGACGGGCCAGCGACGGACGACGGTCCCGAGGAGCTCGAGCAGGGCCGCGCCGTTGTCCGACACCCGCAGGCCGGTGTTGTACCGGACCATGAGCGCCGGCGAGCCGAGCTCGTCGGCAAGGGCGTCCCCGTACGTCGGGGCGGTCCGGACCCCGTGCCGGCCGATCCCGGCGAACGACCACACCGCCTCGGTCTCGAAGAGGCCGTGGACGAGGACGAGGAGGGTCGGCCGCGCGGACGGGAAGGCGCCGGCCAGGCCCGAGCGCGTCGCGCGGACGCGGCGACCGGCGGCGCGCAGCTCCATGCGGGTGGTGACGATCGGAGCGGCGCGGTGCAGGGAGTCCCCGACGAGTCCGTGGACGGCACCGACCCCGGTGAGCGCGGCCGCGCGGATGGCCCCGGCGGCCAGGCGGGCGACCTCCGACGCGCTGGCGTCCTCGCTCACGCCACGACGCTAGCGGTCCGGTCGGCCCGGTGGCTCCGGACGGCCGGGATCCGTTCGTCACATGAGGCGGCGGACCTGCTGCAGGGGGAGGACGCGCATGGCGGCGCCGATCGGCACCCACGGCCAGGCCGGGACGTAGGCCTTCGGCCGGCGCCCCTCGATCGCCGCGACCATCGCCGCGACACCGGTGGTCGTGTCGACCATGAACCGGGTCTTCTGCGCGACCTTCTCGTTCATCTCCGACCGGATGTAGCCGGGGAAGACGACGGAGACGTCGATGTCGAGCTCGGGGGCGCCGAGCATCTCCGAGCGCACGCCCTCCGCGAGGTTGGCGACGAACGCCTTCGACGCGGCGTACGCCGTCATCGTCTTGCGCATGCCGCGCAGCGCGGAGATCGAGCTGACCATGACGAGGTGGCCGCGCTGCTGCTCGCGGAAGACCTCCATCGCCGCCTCCGTCTGGGCGAGCGCGCCGACGACGTTCGTCATCACCGTCTGCCGGTTCGCGTCGAACCGACCGGTGCCCATCGGCGCGCCCTTGCCGAGCCCGGCGTTGACGACGTACCGGTCGATGCGGCCCAGCTGCTCCGCGAACCTGCGGGTGGCGGCGAAGACCTGGTCGGCGTCGGTGACGTCCATCGGCTCGAGGACCACCGTGCGGTCGGGATGCGCGGCGAGGATCTCGGCGCGCAGCTGCTCGAGGCGCTCGGTGCGCCGGGCGGCGAGCCCGAGGTCGTAGCCGAGGTCGGCGAACTGGCGGGCCATCTCGGCCCCGAGGCCGGACGAGGCACCGGTGATGACGATCGTTCCGCGCGAGGTGGTCATGGGTACCACGATGCCACCGCCCGCCCCGGGTGGGGCGGGCGGTGGCACCGGCGCGCTCGTCGCGCGGGGTCAGTGCTGCTCGTTCGGATCCTTCTCGGCGTCCCTCTTCGTCGGGTGGAGCGTGCCGTGGACGTGGTCCGGCGGGCCGTAGAGCGAGTACAGCTTGAGAGGCTCCTCGCCGGTGTTGACGATGTCGTGCCAGGAGCCGGCGGGCACGAGGACGACGTCGTCGTCGGAGACGGTCGCCTCGAAGGACAGGTCGTCCTTCGACGGGCCCATCCGGACGGTGCCGGTGCCCTGCTCGATCCGCAGGAACTGGTCGTGGTCGTCGTGGACCTCGAGGCCGATGTCGTCCCCGGGCTGGATGGTCATCACGGTGAGCTGCAGGTTCTTCCCCGTCCACAGGGTCGCGCGGAAGTTGTCGTTGCCCAGCGTCGCCTCCTCGATGTCGAGGACGTACGGCTGCGGGCCGTGGTCGGTGAGGTCGATCTCCGCCATCTCTTCTCTCCTGTCTCGATCGGTACGAGGCTCAGGGACGCTGCGCACCGGAGGCGATGTCCGGGGTGTCGATCTCGTCCCCGGGGCCGTCCGCCTCCTTCGTCGCGGCGACCGAGTGGGTGCTCGATGGTGAATCGGTGCGGATGAGGTGGTCGAACGCGCTGAGCGCGGCGGTCGACCCCGCCCCGAGGGCGACGACGATCTGCTTGTACGGCACGGTCGTGCAGTCACCCGCGCCGAAGATACCGGGGAGGTCGGTTGCGCCGCGGCCGTCGACGACGAGCTCCTTGCGATCGGTGAGCGCCAGGCCGGAGCCCTCGAGCCACTCGGTGTTCGGCAGGAGGCCGATCTGGACGAAGACGCCGTCGAGCTCGGTGAGGGTGCTCTCGCCGCCGTCGCGGGGCTCGTGGCGCAGGCCGGTGACCTTCGAGCCGTCGCCGACGACCTCGGTCGTCCGGGTGCCGAGGACGACGTCGACGTTCGGCAGGGAGCGCAGCTTGTCCTGGAGCACCTGGTCGGCGCGCATCTCGTCGAGGAACTCGACGAGCGTCACGTGCCCGACGACGCCCGCGAGGTCGATCGCGGCCTCGACGCCGGAGTTGCCGCCGCCGATGACGGCGACGCGCTTGCCCTTGAACAGCGGGCCGTCGCAGTGCGGGCAGAAGGTCACGCCCTTGTTGCGGTACTCGTCCTCGCCGGGGACGCCCGTCGTCCGCCAGCGCGCGCCCGTGGCGACGACGACCGTGCGGGCCCGCAGCGAGGCACCCGAGGCGAGCTCGACCCGCGCGAGTCCGTCGTCGCCGGCGCCCGCGAGGGCACGCGCCTCCTGACCCTTGATGAGGTCGACCTCGTACTCGCGCACGTGCTGCTCGAGGTCGGCGGCGAGCCTCGGACCCTCGGTGTGCGGGACGGAGACGAGGTTCTCGATCGCCATCGTGTCGAGGACCTGCCCGCCGAAGCGCTCGGCGACCAGACCTGTGCGGATGCCCTTGCGCGCGGAGTAGATCGCGGCCGATGCGCCTGCGGGGCCACCCCCGACGACGAGGACCTCGTAGGGCTCGCGCTGCGACAGCTCCGCGGCGGCCTGCTGCGCGCCGGCGCCGCCGGTGCGCTCGTCGAGCTTGGCGACGATCTGGGACAGCTCCATCCGACCGGAGTCGAAGAGCTCGCCGTCGAGGTAGACGGTCGGCACGGCGAGGATCTCGCGCTCGGAGATCTCGTCCTGGAAGAGTGAGCCCTCGACGGAGGTGTGGCGGATCCTCGGGTTGATGACGCTCATCGCGTTGAGCGCCTGGACGACGGTCGCGCAGTTCTGGCACGTGAGGGACATGTACGTGACGAACTCGTGCTCGCCCTCGACCGCCTGGACTGCGGCGATCGTCGCCTCGTCCTCCTTGACGGGGTGCCCGCCGACCTGGAGGAGGGCGAGGACGAGGGAGGAGAACTCGTGGCCCAGGGGGATGCCAGCGAAGGTGACGCCGACGTCGGTGCCGGTGCGGGCGATGGTGAACGCCGGCGTGCGGGGGCCGCGCTCGTCGTCCTGCGCGGGGCGGGCGGTGACCTTGTCCGAGAGCCGGGCGATCTGCTCGAGCAGCTCGATGAGCTCGCGGGACTTGTCGGAGTCGTCGGTCGTGTGGACGAGCTCGATCGGCTCGCGCACGTTCTCGAGGAGGGTTGTCAGCTGGGCGACGAGGTCGGCGTCGAGGGCCACGGTCGGTCTCCTGCGGCAGGGGTGGGCGGTCGGGGATGTGCGGAGGACGCGGCGCGGGGCCCGGCCGGTGGTGGCCCGGCCCCGCGGTCACGGAGGGTGCGGCTCGATCAGATCTTGCCGACGAGGTCGATGCCGGGCTTGAGGGACTCGGCGCCCTCCTCCCACTTGGCCGGGCAGACCTCGCCCGGGTGGGCGTGGACGTACTGGGCGGCCTTGACCTTGCGGACGAGCTCGGCGGCGTTGCGGCCGATGCCCTCGGCGGTCACCTCGAGGAACTGGATGACGCCGTCCGGGTCGACGAGGAAGGTGCCGCGGTCGGCCAGGCCCTCGTTCTCACGGAGGATCTCGAAGTTGCGCGAGATCTGCTGGGTCGGGTCGCCGAGCATCGGGTAGGTGATCTTGCCGATCGTCTCGGAGGTCTCGTGCCACGCCTTGTGCGTGAAGTGCGTGTCGGTCGAGACGCCGAAGACCTCGACACCCAGGCCCTTGAGCTCCTCGTAGTGGTCCGCGAGGTCACCGAGCTCGGTGGGGCAGACGAAGGTGAAGTCGGCCGGGTAGAAGAAGAAGATCGCCCACTTGCCCGCGATGTCCTTCTCCGAGAAGTCCTTGAACTCGCCGTTGACGTACGCGGTGCCGCTGAACGGCTTGACCTGGGTGTTGATGAGGGACATGCGTGCTCCTTGATCGTCGATCGGTCGCGACGGACCGCGTGGCGGCCCTGTCCTTTTTTGGAACGATTCCAATCTAGCGCACCGCGCCGCGTCGTGCACCCCGGGTTCGACAGCAGGTCGTCCGGCGCTGCGCCCGCGGGTCCGTGCTCGCGCGCAGCGAATCGACTCGTGGTCACCGGATCCGGTGACCACGAGCCGATTCACGAGGCGCGAACAAGGCGCGAGTCGGCTCGGACCGCGCGAGTCGACTGGGTGGGCGGGAGTCGATCCGGGCGGCGCGAGCGCGCCGGTGGAGTCGTCAGAGCTGGCGGATGGCGCCGGGGTCGGGCGCCGGGGCGGACCGGCGGGTGCCCGCGGTCGCTCGGACGACGAGCCCGTGGACCCACACCGCGTCGATCTGGTCCCGCCAGCGGCGCGGCGTCGTGCTCGCGTCGTCCTTGGCCCAGGTCACCATCTGGTGGCCGAGGACGTCGGGGGCGTCGGCGCGGTGCTTGTCCTGCCACCACCACTCGAAGATCGCCCGGGTGTGGGTGAGGTCGACGATCCCGTACCCGTGGTCGGCCCACTCGAGGAACTGGACGTTCGGCGCGAGCCCGGCGATCGCCCGTTCCGCGACCCGCGTGAGCCCCACGGCGCCCTTCTGGCTGAACCCGGCCCCGGTGATCGCGTCGTCGGCACCGCCGCGGCCCATCGACGACGGCGAGAACTCGACCCCGACCGACTGCGCCCGGCGGTTCCACGCCCCGAGGTTGCCCGTCGTCGTGCGCACGCACCCCGCGTCCCGGTTCTCCGGGAACGATCCGTCCCGCGGGTTGCCGCCCCGGAGCCCGCTGCCGTACCCGTCGGCCGCGACCGCTCCGAGCAGGTCCGCGCCGAGGTTGCCGTGGCTGTCGCCGGAGACGCAGATCGTCCCGCGCACCCGGTCGTGGACGGCGTCCCCGCGCAGCGCAGAGGTGAACGCCGATCGCTCGGCCGGGAACTTCGCCCACCGCGAGATTCCGATCTTCGGCATGGGCTGACCCTCGACGACGTCCGGCAGGTCGACCGGGGTGAACCACGCTTGGTTCCCGACGATCCGCCACCGGGTGCCCGCGGCCTGCGACCGGCGTAGCCCATCGACGAGCCAGCGGAACTGACGTGACCCCAGGAGACTCTTCTCCCCGGCCTTCAGGTGCGAGGCGTCCGGCGTCCGGCCGTAGCGGTCCAGCCCCGACTGCGCGTCGAGCTGGAAGACGTCGGCGAGGTCCCCGTACGTGAGGTGCCGGTGGATGAGCGAGGGGTCCTTCGGCCACGGGTACGAGCCGTCGTCGACGAGGTCCCACCGCCCCGAGCCGTCCGGCAGCACGGGGCGGGTCGGCGTCCACTCGTGGAACGCGCGCATCGTGTCGGCCAGGGTCGTCCGGGCGCTGCTGGGGTCGATGCCCGGCACGTCGATCTCGTTGCCGTAGCCGGGGTCGATGTCGTGGTTGTCCCAGACGATCGACCAGGGGTGCTGCTGGTGGGCCCGCACGAGGTTCGGCTCCGAGCGCCACAGGGCATACCGGCGGCGCACCTCGTGCAGGTCGAGCCAGTCGCGGTTGTCGGGGTGGTCCATCCGGTCGAAGCCGACCCGGGAGCGCACCTTCTCGTTGCCGTCGATGAAGTCGTAGATGTAGTCGCCGAGGTGGATGACGAGGTCGATGTCGTTCCGGCGTGCGAGGTGGCCCAGCCCCGCCCAGCGGGAGGACCAGTACGACTGGCACGACATGACGGCCAGCCGCGCCCGGCCGAGGTGCCCGCTCGTGCTCGTGCGGGTGCGGCCCGTCATCGAGCGCTGGGCCCCGAGGCGGAAGCCGAAGTAGTACGTCGTCGCCGGGCGCAGCCCCGTCACGTCGACCTTGACGGTCCAGTCCCGCTCGGCTGTCGCCGTCTGGGTGCCGGACGCGACGACCGTCGTCAGGGCCGGGTCGGTGGCGACGACCCAGCGGACCGCCGGGCGCGAGCCGCGCGGGTTGGCACCGGGTGGGCCGGCCGGGTCCCGGTCCGGAAGGGTGACCCGGGTCCAGATGATCACCCGCGTGGGCGTCGGGTCCCCGCTGGCAACGCCGTGCGCGAACGGCAGGGTGTCCAGGCGCGGGTAGTCGTCGACGCCGACGGGGGCAGCGGGAGAGGTGCCGGTCGCAGCCTCGGAAGGGCTCGCCGGCGTGGCGGCGAGGGCGAGCCCCGGCGTGGCGGCGAGGACGGTGCGGCGGCTGACGGGCGGCGGGGTCATGCCTCCGGACGGTAGGGACGGACGGTGAACCACGGGCGACGAGCGGTCGGCCCTCCGGTGTCGGTCCCCGTGCGCACCGGGGGCGCGTGCGGCGACCGTACGCTTCTGCGTCGTGAGTACCGCCCAGCTGCCCGGCTCCCCGCGCCGTGGCCCCTTCATGACGTGGTTCCTCGACGCGGAGTCCCAGCCCGACCCGGGCGGGTACTACGAGGGTCAGGAGCACGCGAAGAAGACCGAGCACGTCCAGGCCTGGCCGAAGGTCATGTGTCTGACGGGCGTCGACTACTTCTCCACCCTCGGCTACCAGCCGGGCATCGCGGCCCTGGCCGCCGGTGCGCTCGCCCCCGTCGCGACGCTCGTCCTCGTCCTCGTCACCCTCCTCGGCGCACTGCCGATGTACCGGCGGGTGGCCGAGGAGTCCCCGCACGGCGACGGCTCGCTGTCGATGCTCGAGCGGCTCCTCACGTACTGGCCGAGCAAGCTGCTCGTCCTCACCCTCCTCGGGTTCGTCGCCACCGGCTTCGTCATCACGATCACCCTGTCGGCCGCCGACGCGACCGCCCACCTGGTCGAGAACCCCTTCCTGCACGAGGCCCTCGAGGGCAAGAGCGTCGTCGTCACCCTCGGTCTGCTGCTCGCCCTCGGCGCCATCTTCCTCAAGGGGTTCAAGGAGGCCATCGGGGTCGCCGTCGTCCTCGTGCTCATCTACCTCGGGCTCTCGGCCGTCGTCATCGTCGACGGGCTGCGCGAGATCGTCGCGCACCCCTCGCTGCTGTCCGACTGGAACGCCTCGATGCTCGCCGGCAACGGCAACGTCCTGGGCATCATCGGTGCCGCGCTCCTCGTCTTCCCCGCGCTCGCGCTCGGCCTGTCCGGCTTCGAGACCGGTGTCGTCGTCATGCCGCTCGTCAAGGGCGAGCCCGGTGACGACCCCGCCCACCCGGTCGGCCGGATCAAGAACACCCGCAAGCTGCTCACGACGGCTGCCCTCGTCATGAGCGTCATGCTCCTGGGCTCCTCGCTCGCGACGACGCTGCTCATCCCCGCCGAGGAGTTCCAGCCGGGCGGCTCGGCGAACGGTCGCGCGCTGGCCTACCTCGCGCACGAGCGGCTCGGTGAGGGGTTCGGCACGGCCTACGACGCGGCGACGATCGCGATCCTGTGGTTCGCCGGGGCCTCGGCCATGGCGGGCCTGCTCAACATCGTGCCCCGCTTCCTCCCGCGGTACGGGATGGCGCCGGACTGGGCCCGCTCGACCCGCCCGCTGACGCTCGTGTTCATCGGCATCGCCGCGCTCGTCACCGTGATCTACCAGGCGAACGTCGACAAGCAGGCGGGTGCCTACGCCACCGGCGTCCTCGCGCTCATGACGTCGGCCGCGTGCGCCGTCTTCCTCACCGAGCTGCGGCGCAGGCACCGGCTCGCGGCGGCGTTCTTCGGCGCGATCAGCCTGATCTTCATCTACACGCTCGGCGTGACGATCCTCGAGCGCCCCGAGGGTCTGGTCATCGCGCTCATCTTCGCCGCGCTCATCCTCGTCGTGTCGGTCTACTCGCGGATCACCCGCAGCACCGAGCTGCGGGTGAGCCACGTGACCTTCTCCGACGATGCGCTCGAGATCCTCGACGCCGCGGTGAGCAACCCGCCGGTGCGGTACATCGCCCGCAAGCGCGGGTCGTGCGCCGACGACGTGTACCTCGCCAAGGACCTCGAGGTCCGCCGCGACAACCACCTGTCGGACGACGAGGAAGCGATCTTCCTCGAGATCGTCGTCAGCGACGCGAGCGAGTTCGAGACGACGGTCGAGGTCGAGGCCGACACGGTCGGCGCCTACTGGGTCTTCCGGGCCACGGGCGCGAGCATCCCCAACGCCATCGCGGCCGTTCTCCTGGCCACCCGGGACCGCTTCCCCGACTCGGAGATGCCGCACTGCTACTTCGAGTGGAGCGAGAAGCCCCCGGCGCAGAACGCGCTGCGGTTCTTCCTCTCGGGGCAGGGCGACGTCCCGCCGCTGACCCACGAGATCCTGCGCAAGGCCGAGCCGGAGCAGAGCAGGCGCCCGCAGCTGCACGTCGGCGGCTGAGCACGGCCCGGCGTCAAGGGCCCCGGCGGGGGCACGCCCTGCGGGTCGGCCGGACGCCCCGTCCTACTGTGTTGGGCATGGCGGATCGGACGGTGGGCGAGATCGACAGGCGTCCGGGACGGATTCTGGGCGGCGTCGCCCTCGTCACGACGGTGCTCGCGCTCGTCATCGGGCGGGCCGTCGCCCCGTACCTCGTCGCCGACCCCGGACCCCTCGTCCGCTGGGGGCTGCCGCTGGTCCGCACGGTCCACGACCTGGCCGCCGCCGCAACGATCGGGTTCGCGTTCGTCGGCGCGTTCCTCGTGCCGGAGACGACCCGGACCCGCCGCCGGCTCACGGCCTCCGGGTGGGCCGCCCGCGCGGCCCTGCTGTGGGCGTTCACCGCGGTCCTCGGCGCGTCGCTGACGTTCGCCGACCTCGCCGGGACGGCGCCCGGGGCCGATGGTTTCCTCGCGCAGCTGCGCGCGACCGGCTGGTCGGTCGACACCGTCCGCAACCCGCTGCTCACGGCGATCGTCGCGGTGGCGATCGCGGCACTGGTCGGGCGGACCGAGTCGAAGGTGCGCCTCGCGTGGGGTTTCGCCCTCGGTGTCCTCGCCCTCATGCCGCTCGCGCTCGTCGGGCACACCTCCGCGAGCGTCGATCACATGAACGGCGTCAACGGCCTGGCGGTCCACCTCGTCGCGGCGTGCCTGTGGGTCGGGGGTCTGGCCGCGATCGCCGTCCTCCGGCCGGGCCTGGGCGCGCACCTGCCCGTGGTCCTGCGCCGGTTCTCCGCCGTGGCGCTGTGGTGCGTCGGCGCCCTGCTGCTCTCCGGGCTCCTCGTCGTCGTCACGAGCATCGCGAGCCCGCGCGACCTGCTCTCGCGCTACGGGCTCGTCCTCGCGATCAAGGTCTTCGCGCTGACCGCGCTCGTCGCGGCGGGCTGGGCCCATCGCCGTCGGGTCATCGCGGGCCTCGAGGCTGCGCCGCAGGACACCGTTGCGTTCGTCCGGCTCCTCCTGGCGGAGATCGCGACGATGGGCGTGGCATTCGGGGCCGCCACCGCGCTGACCCGCACCCCCGCTCCCGGGGACGCGGCGCTCGCGCCGCCGTCCTCGGCGGTCTACCAGCTGTCCGGCTACCCCGATCCCGGCCCGCCCGACGCGTCCAGCTGGTGGCGAGACTGGAGCATCGACTGGCTGTGGCTGGCCGTCGCCGCCGTCGCCGTCGGGGTGTACGTGTCGTGGGTGCTCCGGCTGCGGCGCCGCGGTGACTCCTGGCCGTGGCTGCGGACCGCGTGCTGGGTGGTCGGCTGGCTCGTGTTCGTGTACGCCACGTGCGGCGCGCCCGGCGTCTACGGCCGGATCCTCTTCAGCTGGCACATGGTCATGCACATGTCGGTCGCGATGGTCGTGCCGCTGTTCCTCGTGCCGGCCGCCCCGATCACGCTCGCGCTCCGGGCCCTGCCGGCCCGGCGGGACCGGACGATGGGCCCGCGCGAGGCGCTCCTGGGGTTCGTCCACAGCCGCTACCTCGCGGTCTTCGCCAATCCCGCGGTCGCGGCGTCGATGTTCTTCTTCTCGATGGCGATCTTCTACTTCTCGCCGCTCTTCGAGCTCGCGCTGCGCACCCACACCGGGCACGTGCTGATGATGGTGCACTTCCTGCTCGCCGGGTACGTCTTCGCGTGGGTGCTCGTCGGGATCGACCCCGGGCCCAAGCGGTGGTCGCCGCTGGCGCTGCTCGTCGTCCTCTTCGCGACGATCAGCTTCCACGCGTTCTTCGGCGTCATCCTCACGGGGATGAACAGCGTGCTCGCGCCCGAGTTCTTCACCCGGCTCGCCCTCCCGTGGGGGCCCGACCCGTTGCGCGACCAGCACCTGGGCGGCGAGATCGCGTGGGGCGTCGGCGAGGGACCGACGCTCGCGCTCGCGCTCATGGTCGCGCTGCAGTGGATGCGTTCGGACGCCCGAGAGACGCGACGGACGGACCGCCGGGCCGAGCGCGACGGCGACGCCGACCTCGAGGCGTACAACTCCTACCTCGCCGCGCTGCGGGAGAAGGACTCCGCCGCGGGTCGGCGCTGACCCCCGCCCGCGTCAGGCCGGCAGCCCCCACGACTGCGCGAGCAGCTCCATCGAGCGCACCCGCAGCGCCGGGTCGTGCGTGTACGTCGTGACGATGAGCTCGTCGAGGTCGTACGTCGTGACGAACCGCTCGAGCTCGGCGACGACGTGGGCCGGGTCGCCCACCGCCCGGCCGCGGCCCCGGGAGCGTCCGGCGATCGCGAGAAGCGGCTCGGGGAGCGCCTGGGCCAGGTCCGCGACGGGTGGGTCGAGCGGCGCCGGCTGACCCGTGCGGATCCGGACGGCCATCAGCTGGGACGTCGTGAACAGGTGCTCGGCCTCCTCCTGCGTGGGCGCGACGAGGACGTTGACGCCCGCCATGACCGTCGGCCGGTCGACCTGGGCGGTCGGGGCGTCCGCCCGGAACCCCTCGCGATAGACGTGCAGCGCCTCGGCGATCTGCTGGGGGGCGAAGTGGCTGGCGAAGGAGAACGGCAGGCCGAGGGCCGCGGCGACCTGCGCCCCGCCCGTCGACGACCCGAGCATCCAGATCGGCACCTGCGTGCCCTCGCCGGGGATCGCCCGCAGGCCCGAGGTGCTGCCACCCTCGGGGCCGAACCAGCCGACGAGGTCGGTGACGTCCCGGGCGAACGTGTCGAGCTGTCCGCCGTCCCCGGCCCGGCGCAGCGCGGCCGCGGTCATCGGGTCGGTGCCGGGGGCACGCCCGAGCCCGAGGTCGAAGCGGTCGCCGTAGAGCGTCGCGAGGGTGCCGTAGTACTCGGCGACCATGAGCGGCGCGTGGTTGGGGAGCATGACCCCGCCGGACCCGAGCCGGATCCGCTCGGTGTGCTCGGCGAGGTGACCGAGGATGACACTCGTCGCGGACGCCATGAACGCGTGCGAGCCGTGGTGCTCGGCGACCCAGTACCGGCGGTACCCGAGGGCGTCGGCCCGGCGGGCGAGCTCGGTCGATGACTCGAACGCCTCCTGCCGGGTGCTGCCCTGCGAGACGGGGACGAGGTCGAGGATCGACAGGGGGACGCGCGGGGAGGTCATGGGGGCGTCAACGCACGTGGCCCGGCAGACCTTCCGTCGCCGCGGGTCGCGACGTCAGCTGCAGCCGGACCAGATCGTCCGGCGCGACTTGCCCGCGAAGACCGAGTCGCCGCCGAAGGTGGCGCGGTAGGTCCGGCACGAGCCCGGCGGGGGCCAGTGGTTGATCGCCCACCAGCCCTGCGTGGTCGCGCGGTCGCTGTCGACCTTGTACCACCGGGTCTCGCCCTCGAGGCGGGCCTCGACGACGACCCAGCGCAGGGGGACCGGTCGGCCGCCCTCGACCCGCGTCAGGCGCCCGGCGACCTTCGTCCGGCCCGTCGTCGTGCGCGAGACGTGCGCGGAGACGTTCGTCCAGACGCCGGGCGTGGCCCGGTTGATCTCGGCCTTGGACACGGCCTTGGCGTCCCGTGTCGTCGCCGAGATGACGGCGCGGTACTGGCGGGAGCGGTCGACGGTGCGGACGTAGGTGAACTGGCCGTAGGCGTTCGTGCGGACGGTGGTCGTCGTCCGCCACGGCCGGGTCGTCCACGCCGGGCGCGACTGGATGTAGACGGTCCGGTCGACGATCGGGGAGTACGTGTCGGTGCGGTAGCCGACCCCCTGGATCCGCAGCCGCTCGCCGATCCCGAGGGTCTCGGGGGTGAGCGTGAGGCGGATCTTCGTCGGGCGGAGGGTGGACGTCGCCAGCGGTGCCGCCGGGGGCGCGGAGTGGGCGGGGGCGAGCGGCGCGAGGAGGGCGGCCGCGGCGGCGGTCGAGGTCAGGACTGTCTTCAGCACGACGGGGCTCCGGACGGGGTCGAGGGGCGCGTCCACCGTAACCCGCATGTGATTGGTGATGCACATGTGGCGGGTGTGACGACAGCATCGTCTGCTTTCGGGACCGAATCGTGCCCATCCGGTCCCTCGGTAACCGCGCCGCGGGCGTCTACCCTGCTCGGGACGGACCCGACGGGTCCCCCAACCAAGGAGTGACCATGTACATCGGAGTCGGGATCTTCCTGCTCGTCGTCGGCGCGATCCTGTCGTTCGCGCTCGGCGCCGACGCCGTCTCGGGCGTCAACATCAACATGATCGGCTGGATCATGATGCTCGCCGGCCTGCTGGCGATCCTCCTGTCGTTCGTCATGGCTCGCGGCCGCCGCGACCTCGACGCCGGCTACACCTCGACCCGCCGCACGATGACCGACCCGAACACGGGCGAGACGGTCGACCGCGTCGACGTCGAGCGGGACCGCGGCGCCTTCTGACGCGCCTCTCCTGACGCTGGGCCTGCGGGCCCACGGTGCCCCGGTGAGCCTCGGCCGCCGGGGCACCGGCGCGTCCGGGAACGGACCGGGGCCCGGCCCGCAGGATCGCTGCGGTGCCGGGCCCCGGGTCAGGGCTGAGCGGGTTCGGTCAGAACGCCGACTCGGGAACCTCCATGAGGTCGTTGTCGCTCGCCTCGGCGATGGCGCGCTCGGCGGCCAGACGCGGCAGCACCTGACGCGCGAAGAACTGCGCGGCCGCGATCTTGCCGGTGTAGAAGTCGACGTCCTTGCCCGACGCGCCGGCCTCGAGGGCGTCCGCGGCGACGGCGGCCTGCTTGACGAGCAGCCAGCCGACGACGAGATCACCGGCCGCGAGGAGGAAGCGGGTCGTGTTCTGCCCGACCTTGTAGAGGTTGGTGACGTCGCCACCCTCCTGGCGGGGGTCGGACTTCATCAGCTCGCCGACCATGTAGCCCATCGTCCCCTGGACGTCCTCGAGGGCCTTGGCGAGCAGGTCGCGCTCGCGGTCGAGCTTGCCGCCCTGCGCGCCCTTGGCGCCGGCCGTCTCCTGGATCTGCTGGGCGAGCCACATGAGGGCCTGGGCCTTGTCGCGGATGATCTTGCGGAAGAAGAAGTCCATGCCCTGGATGGCCGTCGTGCCCTCGTAGAGGGTGTCGATCTTGGCGTCCCGGACGTACTGCTCGATCGGGTAGTCCTGGAGGAAGCCGGAGCCGCCGAACGTCTGGAGCGACTCGGTGCCCAGGAGGACCCACGCCCGCTCGGAGCCGAGGCCCTTGACGATCGGCAGGAGGAGGTCGTTGACGCGGTTGGCCATCGCCGCCGGGCTGTCCTCGGCGATCTTCTCGCTGCCGGTGCGGCGCTGCTCGATGTCGACGATGTCCTGCTGGGTCGCGGTGAAGTGCACGAGCGCGCGCAGGCCCTCGGCGTAGGCCTTCTGCAGCATGAGGGAGCGGCGGACGTCCGGGTGGTGGGTGATCGTCACTCGCGGGGCGGCCTTGTCCGTCATCTGCGTGAGGTCGGCGCCCTGGACGCGCTCCTTGGCGAACTCGAGGGCGTTGAGGTAGCCGGTCGACAGGGTGGCGATGGCCTTCGTGCCGACGAGCATGCGGGCGTGCTCGATGACGCGGAACATCTGGGCGATGCCGTCGTGGACGTCGCCGAGGAGCGTGCCGACGGCCGGCTCCTTCTCGCCGAAGGTGACCTCGCAGGTCGTGGAGACCTTCAGGCCCATCTTCTTCTCGACGTTGGTGACGTAGGCGCCGTTGCGCTCGCCGAGCTCACCGGTCTCGAGGTCGACGTGGAACTTCGGGACGATGAAGAGCGACAGGCCCTTCGTGCCGGGGCCGGCGCCCTCGGGGCGGGCGAGGACGAAGTGGATGACGTTGTCCGTCATGTCGGACTCGGCCGAGGTGATGAAGCGCTTGACGCCCTCGATGTTCCACGTGCCGTCGCCGTTGTCGTGGGCCTTCGTCCGGCCGGCGCCGACGTCCGAGCCGGCGTCCGGCTCGGTAAGGACCATCGTGCAGTGCCAGCCCTTCTCGATGATCCAGCGGGCGAGCTTCTTCTGCTCCTCGTTGCCGAGGAGGGCGAGGAGGTTGCCGAAGGAGTACGAGGCGGCGAACATCGCGATCGCCGGGTTGGCGCCCAGGACCATCTCGTTCATGGCCCACTTCAGCGACGGCGGGGCGTCGGTGCCGCCGAACTCGGCCGGGGCGTCGACGCTCCAGAAGCCGGACTCGACGTAGGCCTGGTAGCTCTTGGCGAAGGACTCGGGCATCGTCACCGAGAACGTCTTCGGGTCGTAGACCGGCGGGTTGCGGTCGGCGTCGGCGAAAGACTCGGCCAGCTCGTTCTCCGCGAGGCGCGCGACCTCCTTGAGCATCTCCTTGGCGGTGTCGGCGTCGACCTCGCCGTACGGGTCCTGACCGAGGACCTCCTGGCGGTTGAAGACCTCGAAGTAGTTGAACTCGACGTCCCGCAAGTTGCTCTTGTAGTGACCCATCGGTCGCGTCCTCACTGTCGCAGGGGAAGGAAGTCGTCGCCGGGTAAGCGCGCGCTCACCTAGCCTGCCTCATCGTCTCCGGCCGAGTGGGCCTCGGGCAAGGCGGGGGACACGATCGTGGCGAACGACACTCGCGCCGGGCGTCTCTGGTTCACTGGCGGGCGTGCCGACGAAGCCCCCTGCCGACACAGAGCCCGACGACCTCGACGCGACCTTCGGCGACCCCCGGGGTGGTGACCTGATCGACGACGACCGCAGCGGTGACCTGCTCGAGCTGACCGAGGGGGAGCGCCCCGAACGGCCGGGGGCCACGCAGCTGGCGTTGCTGGGCGCCGGCCTGCTGGCGGCGCTCGTCGCGATCGCCCTGCTCATCGGGCTGTTCGTCTCGCTCGCCGACCCGACGCGCCACCACGAGCGGTGGGAGGGAGGCGTCGCCGCGCCAGAGGGCCGGCCCTACGAGTACGTCGTCGTCGACGGTCGGTCGGGTATCGACTCGACGGACACCGTCTACGTCCAGCAGAAGCCCGAGAAGGGCGAGGAGTTCTGGCGGGTCGGGTGCTTCTCCGACGCGGCGTCCGAGGCGTCCTCGCTCGACGCGGTGACGTGGGAAGGGCCCGGCGCGCTCCGGCTGACGACGGTCGACGGCCGCAGCGTGCGCGTCCCGATCGACACCGAGACCGGCGAGCCCGGCAAGGCCGAGGGCAAGCGCATCTTCAGCTGCTGAGGTACGCGCGCCCCGCGCAGGGACGCAACTCGAGGGAAGGGCCTCGCTGGCGCCGACTAACGAATAGGACCGGTAGCAATTCCCGTGTGACGAATGACGCTAGACGATGAGTTGACACACTGCCCGCGCCGGGACACTTGATGGCCCACTTGTGCTGGGTTCCATTCAGGATTCCCTACAAATGCTCCTTGGCCACTACTTGCAATTTTTGCTCGCATCGTCGGCGACGCATGTAGGCCCCTGCGCCCAGCATGACCCCTCCGAGCGCCGCCTGATGGAACTCGTGGAATGAGCCAGGAGGTGGTTGTTCAGATGCAACACTGCTGCACAGCGACATTGATTGTCTCAAGCCACCCGCCTAAGATCGGAAGCGGCGAACTCGACGGGTAGGCGAGGCAGAAGTGTGTTGGGTGGTCGACGGGCGGCACGCCATAGCGGTGAATCACGCCACGCGCGCCGATGACCTTTTCGGCCGTATTCTGTGCTCGATGGCCATAAAAATTGCGCACAGTTGGTAAATGATCGAGGGCTGATCGGGCCCCGCCGATAGCGGCGCCAACTATCGCATGGTTCGACGCGCCGACGTGATCGAGTGCCCTAAGCAAGTTATCGGGCTGAAGCCAATTTGGCTCTTCTCGAGGCCGAATCCGATAGTCGGACGCAAACGACGTGTTCCGGATGAAGTTTGTAGCGAGCCGTATCGATTCAGCGTCGTTCACGTATTGCATACTCGTCGTGACTCGGGTATCGCCCGGTCCTACCGCGCCCCGGCAGGAGGCTAAGTAGTATGTGCGACTGAATTGCACCCACAGATTTAGCAATTCAATTGAGACGAACGCAATGGATCGATCGAGTTCGGGAGTGACTGGCGTGGGCTCCTTCGGGATAAGGGCGCGAAAATGACCGATCCTGCGACGCGCGACTTTGTACAGTCTTTCGGTCGAAGGGGTCGGCCTCATCCGCCGCTCACGGCTGCCAAGAAGTAGCGAAAACGAGTGCGGCGCTGGGACGCAACATTTGTCCGATCGATAGTTGCGCTTAGGAACGCAGCGAATTCAGGCGGCCACTCGGAGTCGTCCTCGTAGTCACAGTCTACTACCTCGGCCAAGATTTGAAGATTTGACTCTGCCTCCTCTCCGAATGAAGGAATCTCGGGCATTTCGACGTGCTGTTCAACCACCCACTGTTCTGCCGCTTGTAGGCGTGCTAGGAGTAGCGAATAAATATTGTAGGGCTTACTCAGGCCGGTGCCCCGGATTACGTCCAGCGACAGGACATACTGCAAGGCGCGGCGCAAAGCCCTGTCAGCGTCGTCGGCTTTGGGGAAATTCTCATCGTATTGGCGGTAAATCGCATCAAGGCTCTTCCTGTTCGTCGTAGAGATTCCGTCGAACATGGCCTTCGTGACTTCCGTGAGCAACTTCGAATCCTGCATACGATTCAGCTGCTTCGCACTGAACACGCCGGCGTCTTCAAAACTCGCGTCGAAGTCGTGCACCAACTCATTGATGAACCACTTGAACGGTCCTTGGAAATTCGAGTGCCGTTGTTCCTCGGCGTTTAGGGGCACGGTGAATGAGTTCATCCTGCGGAAGACTTCGCGGACCTGTTCGTCAGATGCGCCGACGAATACATCGAAGTTGAGGCCGTAATTCAAGAATGCGGCCTGGTGTTCGTCATCCAACTCCGAAAAGGTGCGGCCGGCGAACTGGGGATCGATGTTTGCTCTCGCGAGGCGCAGTCGATTTTCGTAGAAATCTTGGATCGTGCGGCTTCGCTGCTGGCCATCGACGATGTTTTTAACGACGGTGCGGTTGGAAATGTCAAGCTTTTGGTGCAGAGATAGTTTCGGCACGGGATAATCGAGAAGGATCGTCTCAATCAGGAACGATTTTGCTGGCGTCGGCCAGACTGCGTCACTGCGTTGATAGTTTTTGTCTACTGCGAACTCGCGCGCGCGCAAACCCTTGCAATAGTCGAGCACTGTGATCGTCGTGTGCTGGGTCTGCATGAGACTAGCGCTCCTCTGCGGATAGAAGAATCAAACTCTCGACAGGTTTTGTGCTGCGCGCCTTTTCATGCGCGCGTGTATTCAGGTGGGCGATACTGCGCGGGCTAACGAAGTCTTTTCTTCCCACCGCACGCCAGCCGTTGCGCACCGCTTGATCGGTGAGGGCAGTAGCAAGATCCAAATGAATGTCTTTGAAATAACTGTCCTGAACCACGAGTGCTGCAATGCCCCCGCCTCTGGTTACGCGAAGAATTTCGTTGAGCGACTCCGCCATCCCTGAGAAGTATTGCCTGACATTCTTCGCGTAGTAACCCGCCGCGGCGTATGAGTCGTGATGCTCAATGCTCGAGATCAACTCTTTGGCCACGGGCGCAATAACATCGATCGACGTGGGTGAGCGCGCGATTTTGGGTGTTCCGATCATCCTCTCGCGGAGGGCGCCGATCTCCGTAGTGGAGAATCCAAGAACGGCTAACTCTGGTAAGTGGCCGACTACATAGTCTAGCCGTGTGAGATAGGGCGGCGAGGTGATGACTGCATCGAATGAATTATCGCGGAACGGCTGGGCGCGCGAATCGCCTACTTCGACGCGGCACTGGTCTCGGGCCTCAGGGGGTATTTGTTTGCGATATCGGATGAACGCAGCCAGATGGCGACCGGATGCTTCGAACCGGGCGCGAAGGTCCGAGACGTCTACATGTATTTCACCCTCGCGCAATTTGCTCTTTTTAATCCAAGTTGGGTTGCGCGATCCGTAGTGGCTGAGCAGTTGTGTAACTGCTCGAAATGCGGATACGTAGAAGAAGGCTGCAATGGACGACATCCCCGACGCCTTGTCGGCGTGCCCGAGGGTCGGATTGATCAGGATTTGGTCGATCTGCGAGGTGAGGCCGCGCAGAGCGGCCACCGATTCTTGATCGAACCAGCAGCTCAGCATGTCAGCCGGGTCCACGTCCGCCGCCGGCTCGAAATACTTTGAGATCTGTACCAATAGGGGCTCTATGCTGTCTTCGGTGTCGACTGAAATAAGCCGACCCTTGGCAATGACCGCCATAGCAGGGTTGAGGTCGAGGCCGGCAACGGCGGCGCGACGTTCGGCCGCAGCAGCCAGCGTCGTACCGGAACCCATCCAGGGATCGACGACACGTGTGCCGTCGCCGATCCCAAGTACAGAGCTGAGATCGTCGACAAAATTCGCAGAGAATCCGGCATAGTACCGGTACCACATCGCCGATCGCCCGCCGAGGAGCTTCGGCGACCGAACAGCGCTGAGGTCGAGCGTGGAGTCGTGCACGGTTCAGAGTGTAGGTGGTTACTCTCCCCCACGCTCTAGATGGGGCAGTGCTGACTGGCTGGCTCCTAGGCTCGAGACCGCCGGTAGCGAATATGTGGGCGGTGCAGACGCGGGGCAGATTCCTGGATTGGTCGGCTGCGAGTCGTTGCGGTCTGACATCAATATGGGATCTCGCGATTGGATGCTCGACACGTTGCGCGAAACCGAATGGAGCAGTCAAGCCCCCAAGTGTGGGCAGGGGTGCTGGGTCGGGGCGCCTCGGGGTCGACGCCCAGTCTGGAGCCGATGACGGGAATCGAACCCGCGTGTCCAGCTTGGGAAGCTGGCGCTCTACCATTGAGCTACATCGGCGCGCGCCCATCGAGCGCAGCGAGTAGCGTACCGCACGCGGCGCGCAGCGCCCCTCCCCGCCCCGCAGCGTCGCTGGTCGGGCCACTTCCCCCCTGAAGCAGATCGGAACACCCCTGTGTCCACCGTGCCCGGCGCCGAGCCCGACGCGCCCACGCCCGCCCGCCCCGAGATGCGGGACGGCCGGATCTACGACCGCACCCACCCGGACCACCCCGACTACAGCGACAAGATCGACGCCGGCGTCCTGAAGATAGCCGGCGTCGTCGTCATCGGCGCGATCATGTCGATCCTCGACATCACTGTCGTCAACGTCGCGCTGCCGACCTTCCAGCGGGTCTTCGCCGACGGCGGCGAGGAGCTCGCGTACTCGACCGTCGCCTGGACGGTCACCGCCTACACCCTCGCCCTGGCCACGGTCATCCCGCTCACCGGCTGGGCGGCCGACCGGTTCGGAACGAAGCGCCTCTACCTGATCGCCGTCGCACTCTTCACCCTCGGGTCCGCCCTGTGCGCGATGGCGAGCTCCATCGAGATGCTCGTCTTCTTCCGCGTCCTCCAAGGCCTCGGCGGCGGCATGCTCATGCCGCTCGGCATGACGATCATGACCCGCGCCGCCGGCCCCGAGCGGATGGGTCGCCTCATGGCCATCCTCGGCGTCCCGATGCTCCTCGGCCCCATCCTCGGGCCGATCCTCGGCGGCTGGCTCATCGACGACTTCAGCTGGCACTGGATCTTCGCCATCAACATCCCGCTGGGCCTCATCGCGATCCTCTACGCCCTCAAGGTCCTTCCGAAGGACCACGTCGAGCCGAGCGAGACCTTCGACTGGATCGGCATGCTCCTCATGTCCCCGGGCCTGGCGCTCTTCCTCTACGGCGTGAGCTCCATCCCTGAGGAGGGCACCTTCTTCTCGACGAAGGTCGGCGTCCCCGCGACGATCGGTGTCCTGCTCATCGTCGCGTTCGTGTTCTGGGCCTTCCGCCCGAAGCACCCCCTGCTGGACCTGCGGCTGTTCCGCAACCGCAACCTCACGGTCTCGACGATCACGATGTTCCTCTTCGGAGCGGCCTTCTTCGGCGGCCTGCTGCTCGTCCCGACCTACTTCCAGCAGGTCCGTGGCGAGTCCACGCTCAACGCCGGTCTCCTCGTCGCCCCGCAGGGCCTCGGGGCCATGCTGACGATGCCGATCGCCGGTGCCCTCGCGGACAAGATGCCCGTCGGTCGCATCGTCCCGTTCGGCCTCCTGGCGATCATCGTCGGCTTCGCCGGCCTGACCCAGATCACCGACACCACGCCCTACCCGGTGCTCTGCGGCTTCCTCTTCGTCATGGGGCTGGGCATGGGCGGCACGATGATGCCGATCATGACGTCGGCGCTGAAGACGCTGCGCGCCCACGACGTCGCCCGCGGCTCGACGCTGCTCAACATCGTCCAGCAGGTCGCGAGCTCGATCGGCGTCGCGATCATGTCCGTCCTCCTGACGAACGCCTTCAAGGACCGGCCGCTCATCGGGCAGGCCCAGGAATTCGGCCAGGCTGCCGAGGGCGTGAAGGACCCCCGCCAGGTCGGTGCGCTCCTCGAGAAGTTCCCCGAGGTTGCCAAGGTCCTCGCGCCGTTCGGAAGGGACCAGGCCGCCGGCCAGGCCGCGCTCATGTCGCAGGTGCGGCAGCAGATGGCCGAGGCGTTCGCGCACTCGTACTGGGTCGCGCTCGGGCTCGTCGCCCTCACGCTCCTCCCGGCGTTCTTCCTGCCGCGCAAGCACGAGGAGTCGCACCTGCTCGACGACGAGGACGAGGGCACCCGCGCGGAGAAGGATCTCGACGCGCTGACGAAGAAGTTCACCGACCGGATCGACGAGCTGCTCAAGCAC
>ERZ501016.60-NODE-60-length-54292-cov-12.903350_pt1 | contig 54292 bp, 39 predicted proteins | sample MGYA00248889_ERZ501016 | MGnify/ENA primary metagenome ERZ501016 (study PRJEB25958, sample SAMN03398594) | human skin metagenome | study: EMG produced TPA metagenomics assembly of the Human Skin Microbiome Metagenome (human skin metagenome) data set. | reverse complement strand
CGTCGGGTGCGGGCCTCTCGGCGAGGTCGCGTGCGACGGGAGCCGGCGGGTCGGCTGCTTCTGGGCAGAGGTGCTGGGGTGGCCGCTCGTCTGGGACCAGGACGAGGAGACCGCGATCCAGTCTCCGCACGGCGGCACGAAGGTCGCCTGGGGCGGTCCGCCGCTCCTGCCCCAGCGCGGCCGCAACCGCCAGCGCGTCGAGCTCGCGGTCGTTGAGGGCGACCTCGAGCGGGAGGCGGGCCGGTTGGCTGGGCTGGGCGCTCGCGTCGTCGGCCGCGGGGCGGGCGGGGAGGTCGTCGAGCTGGTCGACCCCGATGGCAACGAGTTCCAGCTGTGTCGGGGGAGCCTGCGGTCGGGCGGGCCTGATCAGCCCGTAGGCCGAACCGCCCGCCCTGCCGACACGCAAGACCCGTGCTTCTCATCGCAGCCGCCAGCTGAGGATGCTCTGCTTCCGGTGGGCGCGAAGACCGTGCGCCGCGGCGTGGAGGGCGCAGCGGAGGGAGATGGGCCGGCCCGGCGCGCTTCGTCGCAAGCGCTCTGGTCCCACCCCGCTGTGTCGTGCGCCCGGCATTACTGGAAGCAACAGTGGACGGTCACCTAACCATCGCTGCCCACCAGGACCCGCCCGACTCACCGAAGACGCCAAAGCCCTTTGCGACCCTCGGCCTCCGCCAGGCGGCCCGTCTGGCGCAATTTGGTGGCAGCCCAACGCATGTCGTACTGCCACGTGTAGAAGAGATCGCCGGACTGGCGGAGGTCCATCTCGTGCGCCTGCCAGATGTCCTTCGCAACTTCGACGACGGTCCCGCTGCCGCCACGCTGCCGAAGGGACTCGTGCACCCAAGTCATCAAGTCGTCTCGCGTCGCCATGAAGTGAGCTTGACAGCGCGACGCTCCCTGACGGAAGAGGCTTGCCGATCAGTCCGCTTCAGGTGCGCAGGCGGTGGACAGCGGTAGGGAAGTCTCCGAAGAGACCCGCGCTCTCCTCCTCCGGTGTGCCGATCAGGCATGCACGATCAAGCACAAGATTGAAACGCTCGCAGCTCGTCTCCGGAACGAGCAGGCACGCGTGGCAAGCCGCAAGGTTCAGTCCGTCGACACCGTTGGCCTCCGATTCGATGCACACGGGGTCAGACGTGCACCAGTGCGCTCGGTCCACCCCCGAGAGCAACAAGCCGGCGAACCGGTCCTTGTCGCTGAGCGCAGCGAGTCCGCCCAGGGAGCCTGCGCTGTCTGCGGTGGCCGTGTATACCAGCACACCTGCCTGACCCTCGCCGTCGTAGACGCGTTCTCTGAGCGAGCCGGCGGGATATCCGGCGGTCAACGACATCTCGTCGATGAGCAGGTGGGCCAGGGAATGTAGGGCCACGGCCCTTGGTGCCAGATCCAACGTAGTGGCCAGCGCCGACGGGCCGGACCGATCCCTCGCCTCCTCGAGCAGCCGTGATCGGTGGACGGCGAATTGGCTGGTGGCCCAACGATCTAGCTCGGCTCCGTCGAGCTGGACGAACACCCCCTCACCCAGGACCTCGATTGCGGGGTACCAGGTGGGCTGCGTGTCCTCGGTGAGCGGCGCGACGGTCACGGCCTTCTCGTCCGAGGCGGGATAGACGCGGGTGAACCCGACAAGGGCCCGGACTTCCCGCAGGCGGCTCACCCGGGAGACCTGTTTGATGATCGGAGGGGTGTCGCTGCCGGTGAGATCGACCTCGGCACACTGGAACTGGGTGCTCGTCTCGGGATCGTCCAGTCCCGCGCACAAGGCGGAATACTCCTGTGCACGAAGGTCAGCGTCCGTGGGGCGCTCCGGAGTGATCGCCGGGTTGGTGATCCGCCGGAAGGCCTGGACGACCAGGTCCTCGGTTACACCGGGGGGCAGCTTCATACTTGCTAGGATTTCGGCGGTCGCATTCTCGAAGAGGCGCAGGCGGTCATGCACGAAGGCCTCAGCGGACTGCCGTGGCGATGGAATCGAGATCGCGCTCCGGGTCTGGGGGAACCAAACGTTCGAGGACCCACGCTGGAGGGTGCGGAGCTCTTCTCGGCACCCTCTCTCGTTGTTCCGTAGCCACGGGCGGCCGCCGGAGCACGACTTCAACCCCCGAAGGGCCCCTCGATCGAAGGCCCCCTCCATCGATCGCTTCCGTCCGCAGGAGCACTCCACCACGAGGTCGGACAGCGCGGAGCTGACCCCTTGAGCACGTAGCCGCAGCTTGTGAGTCTTCGGCTCCTCAACATGGCCTTCGTGGACCCACACGATGTACGGGAAGTCCTCGATGTGCCCGGACACGCAGCAACTGACGAAGCGCGAGGGGGACAGAGATGCGTAGCAATCCCCACATCGTCGCTTCGCTGGGTCGGAGACGGCCCACCACGGGCCCAGTCGTCGGCAGTCCGGGTTGGTGCAGAAGGCCCACCGCGGGAACCGCCGTGCCGGCACGTCGCCCTCCTTGCGCCAGGTGGAGGGGCTGCGGAACCCTCGGACGCCGAGGCTTGCAGCCAGGCGCGGCTCCGAGACCACCTCGTCGCCCTCCCAGGAATCACATCCCGGCCACTCGTCGAGGCCCGCGATCATGAAGCTGTCGTCCTCAGACGGGAGCAAGGCGCCGACCCCGAAGGTCGACACCAGGTTGGAGCGACGGGTCGTCGCCACGATCTGCCTGTTGAGGGCCATGACTATCTATCCTTGTCGCGGAGCAGGTAGACCCTCGCCTCGGCGTCGACATCACGCATGCTGGTCAGGGTTGGCCAGGGGGGTGCCTGTGGGGGGAAATCGAGGTGGGTCGTGCGGGTCTGTCCGAGTTGGGCCCCTGCTGGCACCAGGAGCGCGCCGGGGGCTTTTGAGAACCAACCTTCGTAATGGGTCACTGGCCCGGCCTCTGTCCACTCCTCGACCAGACGGTCAAGCTCGGCCCGGATGCGCTCCTCGGTCTCGTCGGCAGGGGTGACTCGATCGGCGCCCGCGATCATGCCGAGGCGCTGGCAGATAAGCTCGACCTGCTCCCTGAGTTGCCCCTCCCACTCCGCAGCGTCTCCGGCGGCTCGGTCAGGCGCCGCCTGCGGGATCCGGTGCCGGGCCATCGACACGAGAACCGCGTGCAGGGCTCGGTCGCGGGCACGAGGCGCGAGAGGCGTGGCCCCTGTGGCTTCCACATGGCGATAGAGCATGCGGTGGTAGGCCGCGAAGTTCTCGTAGTGGGACAGGTCGCGGCTGCGTGAGGCGTTGTAGAGGGTCACTACCAGCCCGGGGCGCTGGCGTCCCACCCGAGACGTGGCCTGGATGTACTCGGCACTGGTCTGCGGTTGCCCCATCATGATCATGAGCCCAAGACGATCGACATCCACGCCCACAGAAATCATATTGGTTGCCAGCACGGTGTCCGCGGCGTCGTCATGCCCACGTGGACGCTCCAGGATCTCCAGCTCCCGCGGTATCTCGCTCGATTTCTTGCGCGAGGTCATTTCTCGCGGCTCACGGATGTGACGGACCGGCTCACCGCGCCGTGATGCGATCACCTTCATGTGATCGCGAACGTCGTCGAGGACCTGGATGTATGCGGCGCCTAGCACCCGGAGACTGTTGAAGTAGCCGAGCAGGGTCCAATAGAGGTCGGCCTCGGGGTCATCAACCGGGACCTGGGAGGCCGACTGCAGCAGCGAGGAGTACACACGCACCATCAGCGTGGCGTGGCTGGCACCAGGGGCCATCACACCCGCGTATTCCCGGGAGGCTTTCTCGACCTTGGTGGCCTCGACCGCGAAGTAGGAGTCGCGGTGCGACAGGCCCGGGGGTGGAAACTGCCGGGCCTCACGGGCGAAGACCGCACGGACCTGGTCCGAGGCGCGCCGGATCGTGGCGGTCGAGGCCACGACCTTCGGCCGAGCTGTGATTCCTGCGATCGCATCGACTGCCGTCTCGTAGAGAGCGACGACCGTGCCGAGCGGGCCACTGATCAGATGCAGCTCGTCCTGGACAATCAGGTCGGGCGGCAGGATGACCTGGTCACGACCGTGGACGGCACCCTCGACCCCAAGCAGCGCACCCACCTCGCGTTTCCAGGGCATCATGGCGAACTTGTCGACTGTGGCGATGACCAGGGACGGCCGGTTCGCGTACACGTCCTCGTCGACGATGTGGACGGGCAGGCCGTTGCGGAAGACGCAGGCGTCATTCCCGCACGACACACGCATCGAGGTCCCATCGACGATCTGATAGTTGCGATGATCCAACGTGTGCCCGCACCAAGCACACCTCCGGAGCTGTACCGGGTCGCTGCGGTCCTGGTCGTCGCCCAACGACCGTCCCTTGCGTGCTTGATTGAGCGCGGTCTGAGCGTCCTTGATCGAGTTCGGTGTCGATGCCTGGCCAACCCATAGCCCGATGGAGATCGGAGTTGCGTCCGGGAGGTGATGCGCGCGGACCCACTCGAGGGCGCAGATGAGGCCGGTGGCCCTCTGATACTGCTGCAGGGTCAGGAGCCGGAGTGTGTAACGCATCAGGACAGACACGCCACCGGCGTCGGAGTCGCGTAGTCGGCGCAGAAGGATCGCGACCCCGATGAGGCCGAGGTAGGCCTCTGTCTTGCCGCCACCGGTCGGGAACCAGAGGACGTCGGCGATGTCCCGGTCTTGGTGCTGCGGGTCCGCGACTCCCCTGAGGTTCGTGAGGATGAAGGCGATCTGGAAGGGCCGCCAAGCGGCGCGGGCGGTGCTCACCGGATCTCCGTGCCTACCGGAACGGTGGTGTTCCTGGCGGCTCCGTTGCTGTGCCATTGCCAGGCTCATGAGTCGAAAGGCCTGGAAGACCGTCTCGTCCCCGCGAAGGAGGGCGATGCCGTCTCGGATGCGTCTCGCGGTCTCGCCGGCCTCTGCGATATGACGCGTGAGGGTGTCGGCATCCTCCCGGGAGAGTTCCTGCGCTCGGTCCCTAAGGCCATCTATCCACGCCTCGTAGCCCAGGGCCAGGTCCTCGAGCACGAGCAGTTTCCGATCGCCGGCGAGGCTCTCCATCCCCAGGGCCAGGCCCTCACCGCCTGCCGCCTTGCTGAGCAGCAGCTCATGCCTGGGCAGGAAGGTGGTCGAGATCTCGTTCGGATGGTCGCCCTGCCACTGCACGGCGCAGCCATGTCCGACGGCGTACGAGCTGACATCTCGGAAGAGGAGATTCTGTGACTCGACCTCCCGCTCGTCCGCGCCGATTCCACGAACCGCGGGACGAGGCGTGAACCCGGCGCCCACCGGCGTGACTCGGATCTGCGGATGGAACCAGCACGATCCGTCGCGTGCACCGCGCGCCGCCCTCTGGATGTTGATGAGCGTCAGGGTCAACGACACCACACCGTTCTGGGGGGCCCGCACGTGGTACTGCAGCTCCAACTGTCCCTCGACGACAGCGATAATGCCGCGACCAGGCTCGCCGAGGCTGACGACGTGGGTCCAAGGCGGCAGGTCCGAACGTCGCCATACCTCTCCATCCCGTTCATATGAGGCGGCATCGACGGTGACGTCGAGCGAGGCACCGCGGTGGGCGGCCACCGAGACCGTGAGCCCCATGGATCGCGGGTAGCGCACCTTGGAGAGCGCCACCCCCGGGTCGGCCGTAGTCTCACCCCCAACACCCATGCTCTCCGCCTCGACATCGGACAGGGAGGTGTCCTCCACGCTGGCCGGGACATCCCGTGGGTCGTCGGCCACGGCGGGGTAGAGGACGCCCACCACGAAGCGACTCAGCGGTTCGTCTTTGATCTCTGCGTCCTCCGGGCCACCCAACAGGTCCTCACGCAGGCGCCTCAGCATGAGCTCGCGGACCTGGTAGTCCCGATCGAAGCCGGTCATCGGCGCTCCCATTCGAAGTAGACGGGGCCGCTCACACGGCCCCCCAACCACAGGCCGTTCTTGCCGGCACCCTCCCTCTGGGGAGACCCGGTGACGGTCATCACTCCGTCGAGCCTGCCACCCTGGATGGCCGGCCGCCTGTCATCCGAGGTGATGGCGCGGATGTATCGCCCGAAATCCGCGGTCGTGCGGGAGATCTCGTGGCCGTCGATGGTCAGCACCCAGCAGGGCAGTTCTGCGCCGGCCTCGTCGGTGATGTGCTCGATCGGGATCCAATCGACACCCCTGCCCGCCACGTCGGCCGGCTGACCGGGCACGGGCTGCGTTGATGTGATGTGGTTCGGCTCCAGGACGATCGCTGTTGTTCCGCGCCCCCGGGCCGCGGCTCTGCGCCACACGCCGGTCTTCTTGTCAAGCCCCCAGCGGCGCAGCGAGCACCCACTCGCCGTGGTGAGTTTCGAGCGGGCCCGGGAGAGCGCCACGAAGAGGACTCGTGCCTCCGCGCGCTCGTCCCCCCCATGAGCCCACGCGTCGTGGTCGACCAGTACCACGTTGTCGAACTCAAGTCCCTTGGCGCGATGGACCGTGGACACCCGGATGCGCCCGTCGGGCTGACGCAGCAGGCTGCGGGGGATTCGTGCCGATCCCAGCTTGAGGGCCAGGTCGCGGATGTCGATATGACGCCAAGAGTCGGTCACACGGGTCAGCTCGCGCCACAGCCCGTCGGGATCGGCGACCCCTCGCTCCTCACCGCGGGTGCGGAAGGTCTCGCGATCGATGACGGATGAGGGATGGTCAGCGAGGATCCGGGCGATGTCGGGGGTGAGGAGCGGATCGGTCGCCCTCCCCTGGAGTTCGTTTGCAAGCCCGAGACTGGCGAGGAGATCCGACGTGAGGGCCGCTCTGGCATTGGTGTCGCAGAGGAGGGCGGTGGTGCCGGACCACCGACGGATCATCTCGACTGCCTCGTCGTCGAGGGGGCCGAGCGGCGAGAGATTCGCGGCAGTTCCACGCGCCAGGATCATCTGCTGGTTAGGGGGGCTAGTCAGCATGGCGGTGCGTTGGGCTGCTCCGAGCGCGGCGTCCCCTCGCAGTGCTCGGTACTGACCTCGAAGCTCGACCTGCACCGGCGCCTGCGTGCACCGAAGGACGTCGAGCAGGCTCTCGGAGGTCCAAGGGTCCTTTTGGGTGATCTGGAAGTCGTAGATGCCCTGGAGCGGGTCTCCCAGGAGGGTGAACCCCGCTCCTGGATCAAGTCCCTTGGTTAGCAGGTCTCCGAGGAAGCGTGCGCGAATACCCACGACGTCCTGGACCTCATCCACGATGAGGTGTCTGACGTCGTCCAGCAGAGGTTCGGAACTTTCCTGCAACGCCCTCGTGGCTCCCCTGATGACGGCGTCGAAGGACAGGTCAGCCGCCTCACCGTCGTGCTCGAGGATCCGGCGAGCCAACGCATCCAGGGTCGACACGGTCACCCCCTGGCCGGCATCCACCACGTCGACGGTTCGAGATCGTACGACGCCCACGGCGGCGTTCGAAAATGAGAGCACCAGGATCTGGTCCGGGTAAAGGCCCTCCTCGACAAGGTAGCGACAGCGCTCGCCGACAACATGTGACTTGCCGGATCCGGGCCCGGCCGTCACGACTTGCCGGCTGGAGGCCGGGGCGGTCGCGACGCGATCCTGGTCGGGGTCGAGGTGGATCTCAGTCATGGCCGGGGCGTCCTGTCCACAGATGCTCGAAGTGGTGGAAGGCCAAGGTCTCACCGTAGTTCGTGATGTTGTCGGCCACGTTGACGATGAGGACTTCCGGGTTTCCGCCGTTGAGCGGGCCGCGGAGGCCGCGCCCGACCATCTGCTGGTAGACGTTCGGGCTGAACGTGGGACGGGTGATGAAGACGGCGTCCACCTTGGGGACGTCGAAGCCCTCGGTGAAGACGTTGTAATTAGTGAGCACCCGGATCTTTCGCTCCCGGAACTCCTGCACGTACCGCCGACGAGCGAAGGCATCCGACTCGCCGGAGATTGCTCGAGCCTCCATCGCGTGGTGGGTAAGAAGTGCCGCGAGCACCTCCGCGTTCTCGACGGACGTGGCGAAGACAAGGGCGGTTTGGTCCTCGTCAAGGTCGAGCAGAGCCTCCAGAATGGCCTGGTTGCGCTCCCGATCAAGGCCCAACCTCTTCTCGGCGCTGCTGGGAAGCAGACCGATCTTGGCCTGGCCCTTCTCCGTGTCGCTGAGGGTAATCTCGGCGCCCTGCAGCTCGATGTGGCGCACCCGGGCGAGGACGCCGTGCTGCTGCAGGTAGCCATAAGCGTCGTCCCCGGGGAAGACGCCATCGTCGAGCAGATGGCGGTGATAGCGGGCCGCGAGCTGCTCCGTCTCCTTCTCGTTGAAGCCCCGGAAGGGTGTCGCCGTCAGCCCCAGGAGTGGCGTCCGGATGTCTACAACGCGGGAGGCCCCGCCCAGTGCGCTGATGACCTGGGTGTACATGGTGCCGATGGATCGATGGGCCTCGTCCACGACGATGATCGCCGGACGGACCAACCACGCGTACTCCCCCAGCGATCCCCCGTTCGCCTGCAGGATGCTCAGCAACTTCGACAGGGATGCCACGACCACCTGGTGGCCTTCGCGCTCGTTCGGCCTGTTCGCCTGCCACAGCCGGCTCAACGTCATGGAGGTTCCGGGGGTCCCCGCCGCTCGCCATACGTGAGCCCAGGTCTGGGTGGCCTGTTCGCAAAGCTCGTCGGTTTCGGCCAACCACACCACCCGGACGTCCGAGGGGGAACTGACCATGTGCTGCACCAAGGCCTGCACGGCCACTCGCGTCTTGCCGGCCCCGGTCGGGAGGGACAGGAGGCCGCGTTGCATCTCCGTGTCCGGGCGCAGCAGGTCCCTCACCCGGTCGGCGATGCGCGCCTGGTAGTCGTGCAGGGGACCCAGGACCGCAGGGCCGTCAACCTCGAGCTCGGCGGCACGGGTCTCGCCGGAAAACCCGGCGTACTCGATCGGGAACCCCAGACCACGCACCCAATCGCGTGCGTTCCGACTGCCCGCCCACTGGACCACCTGACCGAGGCCCTTCGCGGCCAGCGCCTTCTTGTGCTTCTCGAGCACGGAGTACCCGTGGACGGCGAGGGATAGCTTCGCGATCTCGAGGTCCGTCGGGGGGTGACCGGCCGCATGCTCGAGCGCTCCCAGGGCGGCGACTGGGATGGTGCTCCGCAGATCATCTGGTCCGATGGCGAGCAGGAGCTTGGCCGGGACATTTGATTCCTTCAGGATTTCCTGGCGCAGGTGGTTCAAGCGCTGCGTCTCGATCAGTGAGAGGACGCGATCGGGCGTGAAGCTCGCCCCGGTGTGTCGGGCTATCGCCGCGAGGACGGCACGGTCCTGTGGCGCTGTCGTGTAAAGGGTCGTTCCCTCCAGTCGATCTACCAGCGCGCGGGTGTCGGCACCTCCGGGGGTCGCTGTCTGGAGCTCCAACCGTGAGCACCTCTGAAGCACCAGGCCGGCCCATTCGTCGTCCACCAGGTTGCGCAGTGGAGGGTACTCATCAAGAGCGGGCACCGGCTCGCCCGCGGCGTCGTAGTCCAAGGTTTCTGTGAGCATGTCCTCACCCGTAGCCAGTCCCCATCGCTCCCGCAGAAGAGCGGCATCGTCCGCACCCAGCAGGACGGCGGGGACGTTCGCGAGGGTCAAGGACTCGTAGACCTCCGCCGAGGATGTGACCGCGCACTGGGTAGGAGCCGCCTCGGTGTGCCCAGGCCCCCTCCGGACCTTGAGGCTCCGGGGCGCAGGCTGATCGCAGAATGCGGCCCACGCGTAGAGGAGGTATCGACGGCGTTCCTCCCAACCACCTGACTCCCGCAGCAGCCTCGCCCAGTCATCGCTGCGGAGCTCGCCGGGGTCGGACCGGAGCCCCAGCGCGTCGGCGTGTCCCTCCTCGAAGGTCTCCGGTACAACCGGGAGCGGCTGCTCCACGCCGTCCTGAGTAGCGCAATCCTCCGACCAGCGCAGGCATGCCCCGGTCGGTTGGATCCCCACCTGGGTGGTGAGGTATCCGTTGCGGCGCAGACGCTCCCATGCGGGGTCAGGAATAAGGACCGCGGACGCCTTGCCGTCGGTCCGCGACACGCGCCACTCTTCCTGGCCGGTCATCTGGCTGAGGACCGACGTTGTCAACGCCGCGCGGCCCTGGGGACTCAGCCGGTCCAGCACCTCCAGTGGCCAGGTCGAGAGGAACTCCTCGATGATGATCTTCTCGTCTGGAAGCCCCCCCGGGCTCTTGGCCTCGCGATATCCGTCCCGGGCACGCTGACGGGCCCGGGAGCGCCAGGGCTCTTCGGGTGCCCGAGCAAGCCTGCGGGGGGCGGCCGTCAGCCCGAGCCGCTCCAGGAGCTCAAGGTCCTGCTGGTGGTAACGGTGATCGACCACGTGGTCTTGGTCGCGCGTTCCGTCGGCCGGGATGATGCAGCCCGGTAGGAGCGCCAGACAAGGAGGCTGCCACTTGCCCGAGTGCACCCTCACTCGCAGGTCTGTGAGGAGTTGCTCCTCCAGTGCCTCGCGGAAGATTCGCTCGGCCTCCTCCGCCGAGATCTTTCGCGCGCTGGGCCAGACGCGGCTCCACTCAATGTGGGGTTGGGTCAGCTCGTTCATGAGCTCGCCTGCCGTGTCGAAGACCTCGATGCCCTGCTCGGCCAGCGCCTTGACTACCGCGCGGTCCCCCGCGAGGACTTCGTCGATGATCAGCGCGCCGGGCGGTGGGGTGCCTCCTGGGAGAAAGACCTGGCCTCTGATGCAGGCATGGAGGGTCCCGTCTGCCAGCAGGAGTACGCGGGCCTTGGCCAGATCCGGGTCGGCGGGAAGACGCTTCCGCAGGAGCGCCACGAGTTGCACCGCGATAGCGCTCCGCTCGGCGTCAGGCTCTTTCACAAGATGTTCGACCCAAGCCTTCAGCTCGACGGCGCTGCGGTTGTGAAGCGCCAACAAGCGGGTCAGCTTCGAGCGACGCTCAGGGCTGGAGAGCGAGGTGTGAGCCCAGTTCTCGGGATCAGGGCAACCGCTGGCCCATAATTCCATCTCTTCGGGAGTGACCCCCTCCGGGTGCAGCTCGGCGCGCTTGGCGGTTTGGAGGGTGCCGGCAAGAGTTGGGATGCACTTTCCCTGGCCTACCGCCCGAATGACGGGCTCGTTCAGCACGTCGTCGGCGTAGTTGCGCCATTCCCTGCCCCGGGCAGGTAGCGCATCGAGCACAGCACCTGGGCGATCTGGACGGTACAGAAGGGGCACTGATCCGGCCACCAGCCCTGGAAGCACCTGAGTCAAAAGCTCACGGTTGAAAGTGCCCTCAAGCAAGGTCTCTCGGTCCTCAGCGAGTTTCCAGGGCGCATTCACGATCCCCGAAAGGGTTGTCCCGGACTGTGTGGGGAAGTAGGACCAGAACGCGCCTAGTGACACCGGCGCGCCTTGGAGGGGCGCTGCCCAGGCCACCTCAAGTGACTCCCGGGCCGCATGATACCCCCCATCCTCCAGCGCTGCTTTGCTGGGTGCGTACCGCGCCCGGTTCACGATCCAGACCGACTTCTTCCCTGCATTCGACAAGATCAGTTCCCCTGCGTCTCCAGCTGACAGGGTGATAGATCGTCCGGAGGTCGCAGTACGGTCTTCCAGGTCCAACCGCCTGACGTGCGAAGAAAAGAGGAGGAACTCGGCGGGAAATTCGGCGAGGCTCTTGGCAAGAATGTGACCGTGTGCCTTCAGCGGAAGCACGACGATCGATGATGCCCACTTCATCAGGCCCGTCAACACCGGATCGCCGAACGCCTCCTTCTTGGCGTCGACGACCCAAGCGAGCCTGCAGGCTGGGAAGTGCGGGGCCTGGGGAACGATCCGGTCAAGCTCCTCCGCAGATCTGTTCCGGTCGAAGGCTAGGGACCCTGACCGGCTCAGGACTTTCGGGCTGTCCGTCACCGCCAGGACCGATTTGAAGCCGAGCCCAAATCGGCCGATCTGGTCGTCCCGCTTCCCGGAGCGGTGGGTCGCCATGAGAGTCTCGACGCCTGTTACCGACAGCGGACTGCCGCTATTGGCGGCGTAGAGGCATCGATCGGTCAGGATTACCTCACAACGGCCGGAGCCAGCGTCAACCTGCATCGCATCCGCAGCGTTCTGGATCAACTCGAACAGCTGCCGCTTCGCGTAGGCACCTTCGGCGATGGAGCGCTCGATGTTGGCGTCCTGCTCGACCCGACCAGGGTCGGTGCGGTATGTCTGCAGCAGCCGCTCTCGCTGGACGTCAACCGCCCGGCACACGTCGCTGTCGGTGCCCCCCCAGGCTTGGACCATCTCATCCACTCTCGTCCGGGTCGCCAAGTGACCTTGAGTACCTCGACTGACGCCATCACAGTGGGTACATGGCCAGCACCGTTGCTCAGCGTCAGGACATTACCTATCACGGCCCAGCCGCCGGCGGGGCGCGATGACCCCGAAAAGGGTGGTGAACGGCTGGCGCAGCGTGCCTTGGGGAGAGCCACCGGCCGGCTAGACTCGGACGTCAGTGCGTGCGCGGGCGAGGGTGAGATGACGATGACTAACGACGTGGAGGCGGCTTCTCAGGGCGTCCCCGCCCCGGTGCTGTCAAGCATCGATCTGTTTGCGGGCGCAGGGGGTCTGACGGCCGGGCTAGCGATCGCTCTGCCAGGACTGCGCACTGTCCAGGCCGTTGAGCATGACGCCGCGGCGGCTGCCACCTTCGAGGCGAATCACGGCGCCGGTGTCTCCTATCCGGGTCCGGTCGAGGAGTGGCTGCTGGCGGGATCGGTCCCTGAGGTCGACCTCGTTCTGGGCGGGCCGCCCTGCCAGGGCTTCTCGCAACTGAACCGGCGCCGCAGAGGAGATGAGCGGAACGCTCTGTGGGAGAGCTACGCCGAGGTGATTGCCCTGGCTAGGCCGAGGTGGTTCGTCATGGAGAACGTCGCGACCTTCCTGAAGACGCGGGAGTGCGAACAGTTTCGGTCGTGGACCGAGCCGGGGGGAATCCTGGAGGACTATTCATTCGAGGCGCGCGTCATGCTTGCCGCCGACTTCGGCGCGCCCCAGCTGAGGAGAAGGACGGTCGTGCTTGGGCACCGAAGGGATGTGTCCTCACTCGCCTGGCCACGGCAGACGCACCTGCGGGACGAGCGCGTGAGCGTTCGGGAGGCCTGGACTGGATTGTCCCCCGGTGTCGCTACCACGCAGTTGCCCCAGAAATTTACGCTTTTTCACGGCAGAAGTTTCCCTGGATCATTCCGCACCGATGAATTGCATGTGACCCGTGACTACCAGGAGATCTCCAAGCGACGATTTCGCGCTATCCCGGCTGGAGGCAACCGCTTCGATCTGCCGGAGAATCTTAAAGCTCCGTGCTGGGTGAACCACCGCAGCGGCTCGGGAGACGTAATGGGCCGCCTCATGTACGACAGGCCCTCGGTCACTATCCGGACGGAGTTCTTCAAGCCGGAAAAGGGGCGCTACCTCCACCCCACCGAACACAGGGCCATCACGCATCAGGAGGCCGCTCGGCTGCAGGGATTCCCTGACGACTACCGATGGGTGGGGTCGAAGACCGACATCGCACGTCAGATCGGGAATGCTGTGCCTCTCGCCCTGGGCGAAGCCCTGGGAAAGTCCATTCGACAGGCCGCCTTCGGCTGGGCCCGTCACGAGATCGACGGAGCGTTGTTCTCGTGAGACCGCACTTACGCACGTCATGAGTGGAATTTCGTTGCCTAAGCATCCAGGCGCCAGCTCGGAGTCAGTCGCGCGACGTATGTCGAGTGCGCGTAGGCGGGACACTGGGCCCGAGGTGCTTCTTCGTCGGAGCTCCACAGGCGGGGGAGACGTTTCCGGGTCGTCTATCCGGTTCCTGGGAACAAGCGACGGACAATCGACATTGCGTTCACCCGTCAACGGTTGGCGGTCTTCGTCGACGGGTGTTTCTGGCACCGCTGTCCAATTCACGGGACGCATCCCAAGGCTAACGCGCTATGGTGGGACGCCAAGCTGGGTGCCAACATGGCGCGTGACGCAGAGACAGACGCATTGCTCAGCGCTGCCGGATGGACAGTCCTGAGGATCTGGGAGCACATATCGGCTGGGGCGGCGGCAGACCTGGTGGAGGACGCCCTGCATATAGGACCCTGTGGGGATTGAGCCGGTCGGCTCTGGCCATGCCGAAGTTTGCCTTCTTCGATCAGACGTTCTCCACCCACGCGGTGCGGGGGCGAGGAGTTTCACGCTGCGCAGCGTCCCCGGCGCGTCGGTCACCGCCACGGCCGAGACGCCGGCGGCGTCCGTGACGGTCACGCGGCCTCCACGGTGCCACCCACCGTGGAGCCCCAGTCGGTTCGGCATGACCGGTCGCCGGTCGCGCTCCTCCCGCCCAAGCCCGCAGGCATGAGGCTGTATGGCGGGCGGGGTGCTGGCGGCGTCGGATCCCGGCAGGATGGAGGCATGGCTGCACGCTGCAAGGTCCTCAAGGTCACGCTAGTCAGCGGTCGCGGGAGGAGTTCGACCCCGCGCCGGGGCGCATCGTCGCGATCCCGCCGCGCTCCACCTATGCCGCGCTTGCGGAGGGCATCGACCGGGCGTTCGGGCGCTACGACCTGGGGCACCTCGTCCAGTTCGAGTTCGGCGACCGGCTGGTCGTCACGGACAAGGAGACGATCGGGGAGCTGGGCGACGGCAGCGGCACGCCGCGCTACGAGCCCCTCGAGCGGCCGCTGACCGAGCTCACGGTGGGCGTCACGTTCACCTACACCTTCGACCTCGGCGACAACTGGCTGCACCAGTGCGAGGTGCTGCCGACGAAGGACGCGCACGTGGTGCCTGGCGGCCCGGTGCGGCAGGTCACGCCGTTCGACGGGTAGGGGGACCTGCCCGCCCAGTACGGCCGAGACCGCGACCCCGACGACGGGCCGGATATCGAGCCGGGTTCGGCGCTGGACCAGCTGCGCCGGATCGCGGAGAAGCACCCAGCTCGCAACCCCCGCTGAGCCGCTCGCCGGGGCCAGGCGAACCACGGTGGCTCGCACCGCGGGAACCTGGGCACCGTCAGGCGTGCTCAGGTTTCCGCGATCGGGCGTGCTCAGCCTTCCACAGTGGCGTGTGCTGCCGGGACGGCGGTCTGGAGCTGGCGGCGGATGATGGCGCGGATGTGGTCAACGTTCGAGTCGGCGCCGGACTCCCGCACCAGCGCGCGGGCGACGTGCAGCACGGCCCGCGCCGCGCCCTCACGCTGCGACTCGGGGAGGGTCTCGATGTCCTGCGTCTTGGCCAGGCCGACGATGCGGCGCGACATCTTGGCCGCGGCAAAGAGCCAGGCCTCCGAGCGCCACGTGAGGAGCAGGTCCTGCAGCGTGGCGTCGTCCCACACGCGTGGGTCCAGGCGGGTCGGCCAGCGGCGGCGGAACTCCTGCTCGAAGCCCTCCCACGTCTGCGCAAGCAGGTCGAGGCACCAGTCCGCGTGCGCCTCGTCGCCCAGCGCGAGGCCCCGGGCCGCCGCGATCACGTAGTTCGCCCACAGCGCGCCCAGGTCGAACGCCACAGGGCCGTAGAACGCGAACTCCGAGTCGAAAGCCTTGACCGAGACGGCACCGCCGGAACCGCCCCCATTGCCATCCCCACCCCGAACCATCACCGACCCCGTGTGCAGGTCGCCGTGGATCAGCGCCTCGGCCTTTGTCATGAACAACCACTTGGCGTGCCCCATCGCCCGCCGGACGGCCGGATCCTCCGCAAATTCCTTGGCATCCAACGCATTTGCGGGCAGGCAGCTGTTGCGACCGGCATCGACCACCGGCTCGGTGAAGACCAGGTCCTCGGTGATGACGCACAGGTCGGGGTTGACCGAGGACGCGATGCTGCTCGCCAGTGCCTCCCGGTCCAGCCCGAACGCCGAGGTGCCGAACGCCACGGCGCCGACGTAGCGACCAGCCTCGTGCGCCGCCCCCGTGTGGTGCTGGCCGCGAATCAGGGCGGAGCGCCATGCGTCGTGATCCGAAAGATCCTCCATGGCGATGATGTAGCGCTCAGGATCGTAGGCGTAGACCTCCGGCACCAGCTCGGGGACGAGCGCGTGGTGGGCACGCAGGGCCTCCACCTCGTGCCGCGCACGGTCCGGCGTCATCGGCCATCCGTCGCCGACCAGCCGGACGTAGGGCAGTGCCTGCTTGAGGCACAGCCCACGACCCTCGTGGTCGCGCAGCAGGAAGACCAGGTTGAGGTTGCCGTCGCCGATCTCCTCGCAACGGGTCAGGTGGTCGGCGTCGATGCGCGAGCTCAATGACGCGGTCGACCGGACGTAGTCGGGCACCGTGTCGGCGGTGAGGAACGCGTACTGAGCGGTCATGGCTTCTCCTTGGCAGCCCTAGCCGGCTGAGATGAACCGCGCCTTGTTGCGCGAGATGGTGAACGAGAAGATCAGCGCCAGGATCAGCACCAACCCCTTGGCCGTGTCCTGGTGGTAGTACTGGAAGCCCTTCATCGTCAGGCCGGTCAGGACGATCCCGACGAGGAGGGCGCCGAGCAGGGTGCCCCAGGCGTTGGGCTTGCCGATGCCGAGGACGGACGTCCCGACCAGGGCCACTGCGACGGCCTCGAGCAGCGACGAGGCACCGGCATTCACGTCACCCTGGCCGATGCGAGACACGAGAATGAGGCCACCGACGGCGGCGAAGAGCCCGCACAGGACGTAGGCCAGCCCGCGGAACAGGTCGACGCGCACACCGGCGAGCCGCGATGCCTCGGCGTTGGCGCCGATGGCGTAGAACATGCGGCCCCAGCGGGTGCGGTCGAGGATGAACCACGAGGCCACCGTCAGCACCAGCATGAGGATCACGGGGAAGGGGACGGGCCCGATCGACCCCCGGTCGATCTGGAGGAACGCCGGGTCGAACTTGCCGGGCGCGGGTGTGCCGTCGCGGAGCGTCATACCGGCGGAGACGGACTGGCCGTCGACGGGGATGAGCTTGGCGCCTTGTATGACGAACATGACGCCCAACGTCGCCAGCAGGTCAGGGATGCGGCACACGACGACGAGGAAGGCGTTGAGCAGCCCCACCAGGACGCCGGCGGCGATGACGGCGACCACCGCGGTCGCCGCGGTGAGGTTGTAGAAGACCATCGTCATGGCCGCCATCTGCACCGCGAGCCCGGCGGTGGAGCCGATGGACAGATCCATGCCGCCGACCGCCATGACGAAGGTCATCCCCAACCCCAGGATCGCCGTCACCGAGGCGTACTTGAGCATCGAGAAGATCGCGCCACTGGTCCGAAAGGACGGCTCGGTGGCGGAGAAGTACAGGAACAGGACGATCGTCACGACGATGAAGCCGTACTTGACCACCCCGTCCTGGATCTTCATGCGAGCGGTGAGCTCCGTGCTGGGGCTGCTCATCTCTGGGGCACCTCCGACATGCTCGCGACGATGTCCTCACCGTCGATCTGGGTCGTGTAGTCGTCGAGCCGCACCTCGCCGTCGACCAGCACGAGGATGCGGTCGGCCACCTCGCGGATCTCGTCGACGTCGCTGGACAGCACCACGACGCAGGAGCCATCGGCGGCGATCTGCCGGGCCTGGGTCGCGATGACATGACGCGCCCCGATGTCGACGCCGCGGAACGGCTCGTCCAGGAGCATGACCTTGGGCTTCTCCTGGAACCACCGGGCGACCACGACCTTTTGCTGATTGCCGCCCGAGAGGGTGTCCAGCGACTGGTCGGGGCCGGTGGCGACCACACCGAACCGTTCGATCGCGGTGGCGCCCATGCGGCGCTCCCGAGCCGAGTCCATGACCCCGTGCCGGCTCACCTGGCGCATGAACGGCAGCGACGCGGTCCGGGCGATGGACCAGCCGGGGAGCATCGACTCGGCGGCCCGGTCCTCGGGGACGAGGAAGACGCCGCGTCGTATGGCGTCCCTGGCGCTGCTCGGCCGAAAGGCACGACCGTCGAGCGTCGCGGTGCCCGTGGGGAACTGCTCGACCCCGAAGAGGCCCCGCGCGAGCTCGGACTTGCCGGCGCCGATCAGGCCGACCACGCCGGTCACCTCGCCGTATCGCAGGTCGAGGTCGATGGGTGCGGACCTCGGCAGCAGGGTGACGCCGCGGAGCTCGACCGCCACGTCCTCACCGCGCTGCTCCACCAGCTCCGCCGCATCGCCGAGGATCGACTCGCCCAGCATCGAGCGGATCGCCGAGCGCATGTCGAACGGCGCGTCCTGCTGCTCCAGGATGCGACCGTCGCGCAGCACGACGAGCCGGTCCGCCAGCGAACGGATCTCGTCGAGGTGGTGCGAGACGTAGAGGATGGCGACGCCCTCGGACCGCAGCCGGCCGATCACCTCGAACAGTCGAGCCACCTCCACCTGCGACAGCGTCGAGGTGGGCTCGTCGAGCACCAGGACCTTGGGGTGCTGCACGAGCGCCCGCGCCAGCAGGAGGAGCTGCGCGTCGGCGATGCCCAGCTCGAAGACGTCCTGACGCAGTCGCGCGTCCGACCACCCGAGGTCGAGCGCCGCCGCCACCTCTCGAGCCCGGGGCAGGAGGCCGCGCACCGAGGACACGGCGGGCAGGTCGCCCTGCACGATCTCCTCGAAGGTCAGGTTCTCGGCCACCGACAGCCCCGGGACGATGGACTCGTTGATGCGCTGGTGGACCGTCGCGATGCCGCGTCGCGCGGCGTCGCGCGGGCCCACGATCGTGATCGGCTCCCCGTCGACCCGGATCTGACCACCGTTGCCGCCGTAGGCACCCGACAGGATCTTGATCAGGGTTGACTTGCCCGCACCGTTGGCCCCGAGCAGCGCCGTGACGCTGCCGGGGAGCAACGACATCGTGACGCCGCGCAGGACCTGGTTGGCGCCGAAGGACATGGTGATGTCGTCGAGCTCGAGCGCGGGCACGGCACCTTCGGCCGGCCCAGCGGCCCCGCCGGGCGCCGGGCCGGCCGGCATACGGTCCCCCATGAAGCCCCCTCTCCGACGGGCAGGTGGCAGGGCCACTCGCCCGTCCCGACGTGGTCAGAACGTGACGGTGGGGATCCAGGCGGCCGACGACACGGAGGAGATGTTGAGCTGCGGCTGGGCCGCGCGCAGGTCCTCCATGTTCTTGACGCCCTTGTCCCGCAGCATCTGCGCGGTCACCAGGATCGGTGGGAACTCCACCTTGGCGCTCTCCTTGACCTCACCGGCGAGGTTGAGGGCCAGGGTCCGGACGACGGCCGCGCCGATGGCGTTGGGGTCGGTCGCGCCGGTGGCCACCCACGGCGAGCCCTCCGCCGTCATCAGCTCGATGTCGGCCGTGGAGATGTCGGCGCCGTAGACCTTGACCTTGCCCTTCATCCCGGGGTTGTCGTTGAGGGCCGACAGGGTCGCCTTGGAGAGCTCGTCGTACGGCGCGTAGACCGCCACGACGTCTCCGTTCGACTTCAGGGCGTTGTCGACCATGGGCGCGGTGTCGGTCGCGGTGGAGTTGGTGTACTTCCCGGTCTTGAACTTCTGCGTCCAGCCGTTCTTGGCGACGTACTCCTTCCATACCGTGTCGCGGCGGTCGAGGGGAGCGATGCCGGAGATGTTGACGTAGCCGACGGGCTTGCCGGTCCCCACGTCCTTGACCATCTGGTCGAGCACGAGACTCGCCATCTTGGCGTCGGACTGCTGGGTCTGGACTGCCCTTGGGGCACACTTCTGGATCTCGACGTCGTAGATCACGACCTTGATGCCCTGGTCCAGGGCCTTGTTGACGCCGGGGCACAGGGTGTCCGGGAAGCCGTGGCGCACGATGATGCCCTTGACGCCTGATGCGATGGCCTGGTCGAGCTGGGTCGCCTGCTGGGCGTTGTCGTTCTGCGCGTCATAGACGGTGACCTTCATCTTGAGCGCCTCGGCCTGCTTCTTGGTGCCGTTGAGGTACTGCTGGAAGTAGTCGCCCTGACCCGACTGCTGCACGATGGCGATCTTGACCTCGCCCTCCGCGAAGGGCGCGGGAGCCTGGCCCGTGGCCGACTGCACGGTGCCGCCCGCGGAGTTCTTGTTGTCCGTCGTCGTGGTGCCCCCCTGGCTGCATGCGGCCAGGGCCAGGCACGTGCTGCCCGCGAGGGCGGTGGCGATGAGGTGCTTGTTCCGCATGGGTCTTCCTCTCGGTGGGCGGTGAGCGTCGTTGCTCACCGCTTTTGGGTCAGCCGGCGATCTCGGCCAGGAGACGGGAGTCGGGGTGAGTGGCGGGCTCGACGATCCCCCGCTCGGTCACGATGGCGTCGATGAGGTCGTGCGGGGTCACGTCGAACGCCGGGTTGAAGGCCCGGGCCCCCGCGGGCGAGGTCTGCAGGCCGCCCAGGCCCAGGACTTCGTGCGGCGGCCTCTCCTCGATGACGATCTCGGCGCCGGTGGTGGTGGCGAGATCGATGGTGGACGAGGGGGCAGCGACGACGAAGGGGATCTGGGCCCGCTGGCAGGCCAGCGCGAGCGCCACCGAGCCGATCTTGTTGGCGGTGTCGCCGTTGGCGACGATCCGGTCGGCACCGATGATGGCCACGTCCACAAGCCCCCGCAGGATCGTCGAGCAGGCGGCGGAGTCGGCCTGCACCACGTGGGGGATGCCGTCCTGGGTGAGCTCCCAGCTGGTCAGACGTGATCCCTGCAGCAGAGGGCGGGTCTCGTCGGCGTGCACCACCTCGAGCCGCTGCCGCTGATGGAGCTCGTGGATGATGCCGTATGCCGTCCCCCACGCCGTCGTGGCCAGCGCACCGGTGTTGCAGTGGGTCAGGACGCGGACCAGGTCCTTGCCGGTCCGGGCGATGATCCAGTCCGCCCCCAAGCGCGACAGCTCGCGGTTGGCCGCCTCGTCCTCGGCCACGAGCCGCATGGCGGCGTCGAGGACCGCGGGGATGCCGCGCGGCATGGCCGGGAGCACCTGGTCGACGCCCCAGGCGAGGTTCACGGCGGTCGGTCGGGCGTTGCGGATGCGGGCGATCTCGCCGGCCAGACGCTCGCTGGACCAAGCCTCCCGCTCCCCCTGTGCCATGGCCACCACCACGCCGAGCGCGCCGACGCCGCCGAGGGCCGGTGCACCTCGCACGGCCAGGTCCTGGATCGCCCGCACGAGGGTGTCCACCGTGGTCACGTCGATGTAGTGCTCCTGCGTCGGCAGTCGCGTCTGGTCGAGCAACCGCAGTGCAGGCTGAGGCAGCGCGACCCACTCCAGAGCCTTGACCATGCCTACTCCCCTTCGAGTAGTTGTTTTACAACTCTCGACTCAAGGTACTAACGTCCTAGCATTGCGTCAATGGGTTCCGGTGGCCCCTCGCCTGCGAGGCGGCCAGGGGGCACTACAGTCCCCGCGAGGACGATCACGGGAGGCCAGCAATGAATCGGCGCACCACCCTGGCCGCGCAGATCGCCGAGGACCTGAGGGGCAAGCTCTCGGACGGGACCTACGCCGCAGGCGACCGGCTTCCGACGGAGGCGGCACTCAGCGGGACGTTCGGGGTGTCGCGGCCCACGGTCCGAGCGGCGCTGCGCGAGCTGGAGGGGCTCGGGCTGGTTCGCACCCAGCACGGGGTCGGCACGTTCGTGGTCGAGCAGCCCGCCGTCCAGGCCGGGCTCGAGCGCCTTGAGTCGATGACGGACTCGATCCGGGCGCAGGGCAAGGAGCCGGGCATGGTCTATGCGGGGCGGCTGCAGCGGTCTGTGCTCCCCGAGGAGGCGGCCCGGATGCAGGTCGACGTGAGCACGGAGGTGCTCGAGCTGCGACGTTCGATCCTGGCGGACGGCGAGGTCGTGGCGTACTCCTACGACCTCATGCCGTGGAGCCTGTTCCCCGCAGACTTCGACGCGGAGTCGCTGACGGGGTCGATCTTCGCGTTCATGCGGGAGGAGCTGGGGATCGGGCCGGTCCATGCCATCGCGCAGGTCCACGCCGTGCGCTCGCGGCACGTGGGGTGGGGTGAGGAGGCGGCGGCGCACGAGCTGTTCGTCCTGCTCAACCAGCTGCACTACGACTCAGAGGACCGGCTGCTGGCCTACTCGCGGACGTACTTCATCGAAGGCCGCTACGCATTCACGATCAACCGCAGCTCTGGATGAAGTCTCCGCGGGACGTTAGTCTCAAGTTGTCTTACAACTAGGGGGCAGAGATGATCCTGCAGAGCGAACGTGAGCAGATAGCCGCGGCCTGCGCGCGGTTGCTCCCCGACGGTCTGGTGGTGGGCACGGCCGGCAACCTGTCGGTGCGCTCGGGGGACCTGCTCGCCATCACCCCGAGCGGGCTTCCCTACCGCGACCTGCGGCCCGAGCTCGTCTGCGTCGTCGAAGTGGAGACCGGCACCATGGTCGATGGCCCGCTCAAGCCGGCCAGCGAGCTGGGCCTTCACCTCGCCGCGGTGCGGGAGACGGGGGCACAGGCAGTGGTCCACACCCACAGCACTGCGGCGACGGCCGTGGCGAGCTTGGACGATCTCGACGCCCTCCCTTCGGTCCACTACTACGTGGCCGTGCTCGGGGGTCCCGTCCGCATCGCCGGCTACGCCCGCTACGGCAGCCCCGAGCTCGCCGCCAACGTGCAGGCCGCCCTCGTGGGGCGGACGGGGGCGCTCATGCGCAACCACGGCGCCGTGGTCGTCGGGGACGACCTGGGCTCCGCCTACGAGAAGGCGCTACAGCTGGAGTGGGTCTGCGATGTCTACCTGCAGGCGCGGGCCGCGGGCGCCGTGCGGGTCCTGCCCGACGACGAGATCGCCGGCGTGGTGGCCCAGCTCGCCTCCTACGGCCAGACCTACCGGGGGTAAGGACGTCAGCCGGCTCGTGCAGCCCAGGACCAGCATGACTGCGGAAACCTGGGCACGGTCATGCGGGCTCAGGTGTCCGCGATCGGGGGGCCTAGGTTTTCCACCGTGGCGCGGGCTGCCCTGACCGGCCGCCAACCGTGTGGCGCACGTCACATCCGGGACGCTAGCGTTTGACCCATGGAGATCCAGCTCCTGCGATCGTTCCTCGCCGTCGCGCGGACGGGTTCCGTGACGGCGGCCGCGCGCGAGCTCGGCTACTCCCAACCGGCCATCACCGCTCACCTCAACGCCTTCGACCGCCAGGCCGGGAGCGCGGTGATGATGCGGGGCCGGCGCGGTGCCATCCTCACCCCGCTCGGGGAGCGGCTGCTCCCGAGAGCCGTGCGGCTCGTCGCCGAGCACGACGCACTGCTTGCGGAGGCGCGCGAAGCCGGCGGGGCGGCTCCGCACCTCGTCGTCGGATTCGCCCCCTCGACGGTCCGGCCGTATGCCGAGCGGCTGGCCGGCCTCGCGGCCCGGGTCCTGCCGCGGGTGCGGCTCAGCCTGGTCCTGCTGGAGCGCCCCGCCCAGATCGGCAACGACCTGCTGGCCCACCTCGCCGACCTGCAGGTGGTGCCGGGCCCGCTCGACGACCCCCGGCTCGTCACGCGCTCGCTGCACCCCTTGCGGGTGGGGGTCCGGGTGTCGGCCGCCAGCCCCCTTGCCGCGATGGCGGTCGTGCCGGTGGAGGCGATCCTCGGGAGGCCGCTGCACCGCCTGGAGGGCGTCCCCCTGACGTGGGACCGCTACTGGTGCGCGTGGACCGATCGCGGCGCTCCGCCCCGGCTCGCCCGTGACGTCGACCGGTTCGCGCAGTGCCTGGAGCCGTTGGAGGACCCGCGGCACGTGATGATCTCTCCCTCGGCGCCGTTCGTGGTGCCGCCGGACGGCGACGTCTGGCGCCCACTCACCAGCGTGGCCGAGTCCTGGCTCGAGGTCGCCCATCGCGCCAACGACCACCGCCCGGAGGTCCGGGCGGTGGCCGCGTTGGCTCCGGCCACGGTGTCGTCCATGCTCTCGACGCGGTCGACGCGGTCGACGCGGTCGACGCCGAAGACGAGCGTCCCCACCGCCGACGAGCCCGGTCAGGGCTCGGGCGCCTCGACCACGGTGGCGGCGAGGGTCTCGAGGGCCTCCGCCATCGGATAGGGCCGCCCCGCCTCGAAGGCCGGCGGCGTCGGCTCGCTCGGGATCACGACGTCGCGTGAGGGGTCGGCGTCGTCGTGGAGCCACAACCCCATGAACAGGCACGCCGGCACGCGCAACAAGCGTTGCTCCAGCGGAGCCCCTCCGCCGAGCTCGTCGTCCAGGCCCCGCGCCGCCTCGCTCAGCCTCGCGACGCCCCGGGCGAGGTCGCCATACGAGACCTGCCGGACCTCGGGCGAGGCATCTCCCGGCACGTCCAGCTCGGCCAGCGCGGTCAGTCCGGCGCGGTGCACGACGGACAGCCAGCCGATCGGGATCGCCTGCGACAGCGCGTCGCCTGACCGGAGGGCATCGGCGCCCAGGTGGTAGGCCGGCCACGACTGGGGCGGGGCACCGCCTGCCTGGTCGTCCCCGGGTTGGCTCGCCCGGGCAGCGATGAGATCGGTGACCGTGCCGGCGATCTCGTCACGGAGGCCGGGCGGTGGTTCGGGCACGTAGGTGCTCATCGGCATACCTCTCAGCGTGTCAGGTAGGAGTGGGTCACCCTGCCGGTGCCCTGGTAGGAGCTGTTGAGCGTGGAGAGCCGCACGTCGGTGGCGCCGGACCAGGGGTCCTCGACCCCGACGAACTGGTCCTGCGCGAGGTAGCCGTCGACGACGACGAAGTGGCCGCCGCCGCCGCTCCACTCGATGCGGACGCAGGCAGGTCTGCCGCCGTCGATCTCGCCCTGGATGGTGGCGAAGCTCGGTTGCGACGGCGAGACGCTCGTGAGGTGCCCGGCCGTCCGCAGCGCCTCACCCAGCTTGACCTGCTGGTTGCAGGGCCCCGACCCGCCGGACGCCGTGCAGCAGTCGGTCCGACTGAGGAAGGTGTTGGCGAAGGTGCACTGGGTGAGGGATGCGCCGTAGAAGTTGGCCACGCTGACCGACACCGCGCACCAGCACCAGTTGGTCTGCTGCTGGTGCTGCACGGTGAAGGCGAGGCGCCGCCAGTCGAGCGGCGGGTGCTGCGAGCCGCGCGGGCGGTCCAGCAGCACGATGTCGGTGACCACGTTGAGCGGTGCCCCCCACGCCACGTCCACGACGAAGGTGACGCCGTGGTTGGGGTCGTAGGGCGGACCGTGGGGGGTCACGTTGGCGACGGTGATGCTGGCGGCCCCGACGAAGCGCTGCGACGTCTCCGGCGCGCCGGCGTTGAGGGCGTACTCCGAGGCGGTGACCAGCACGACGGAGTCGTGGTCGATCGCGTCCCAGTTGAAGTTGAGGGCTCGGCGGCCCTTCAGCCCGGTCCAGTGGTGTCTGATGGTCTGGCTCATGACCAGGACGCTAGGTATGCCGTGAACCCAGTGGACCGCATCATCACGAACCCTGATGACCCACGTCCCGGCCGGAGACCCGCACCGTCAACCGGGTGGGTCGCTACATGAAACCTACTCTAAAAAGTTTAGAGTAGGTTCCATGTCGACGAATGAGGTGGAACGCGCCCTCGCCTTGCCAGAGGACGAACGAGGTGCCGCGCTCGCCCGGATTCCCGAGGATCAGTGGCTGGAGCGCAAGTCGGTCCGGGTCGCTCCAAAAGACTTCGCCCACCCCCTCGTCGCTCTGGCCAACGCCGAAGGCGGTGTGGTGGTGGTGGGACTGCACGGTGGCGGCGTCGAGGGCATCAAGGCGCACGCCGCCCGGGTGAACGCGCTGCTCCAGACGCCCATGGACTTCACTCGTCCGCCCGTCCGGACCCACTTCGAGCAGGTGACCTGTCGCAACGACGACGGCGATGTCGACGCGCTGCTGATCGCTCGGGTGAGCCCGGGCGACGTGCTGCACGAGACAGCACAGGGAGAGTGCTTCCTACGGGTCGGCGATGAGTCTCGGAAGCTCGGATTCGTCGCCAGGCAAGAGCTGCACTACGACCGGGGCTCGGCGCCGTATGACGGTCAACCGATCGCCGGGGTCACGGTCCAGGACCTCGACGCCCAGGCGTTGGAGGAGTACCGCAGAGCTGCGGGTGCGACGGACACCCACGCCCGCCTCCTGCAGGCGCGGAGTCTGCTGACGTCGTCATGCAAGGTCACGGTCGCCGGATATCTGCTTTTTGCACGTCATCCACAGGAGAGGCTGCCGCACGCCCATGTGCGAGTGCTCCGCTATCGGGACGTGGATCGCGGGACCGGGAGGCGCCTGTCCCTCGACGACGCCGCAGACGTGCGCATCGAGGGTTCCATCCCCCGGGTGATCGAGCTCGCGGCTGCGACCATCGACGAATGGGTGCCGCGCAGGCGTGCGCTTGATGATGCCGGCCGGTTCGAGGGTGTCCCGATCGTGCCCCGTGATGCGTGGCTCGAGGGCCTCGTCAATGCCGTCATCCATCGGAGCTACAGCGTGCACGGTGACCACGTCCGAGTCGAGATCTTCCCCGATCGGGTCGAGATCGAGAGCCCAGGGAGGTTTCCCGGCCTTGCCGATCCCCGAAGACCGATGGAGATCGCCCGCTTCGCCCGCAACCCGCGCATCGCCCGAGCGTGTGCGGACCTGCGGATCGGCCAAGAGCTGGGGGAGGGCATCAAGCGGATGTTCGACGAGATGCGCCTCGACGGACTCACCGACCCGGCCTACACGCAGACCCAGGGCAGCGTCCGCCTCATCCTGCGCAGCGAAAGCCGGATCGCCCCCGCCGTCGCCCGCTCACTCCCCCAGGGATCGCTCTCGCTGCTGGATCTCATGCGAAGCGCCCGTCAGCCCCTGGGCACCGGCCAGCTGGTGGAGCTCAGCGGACTGAGCCGCCCCACGGTCAAGCGCCAGCTGGACGCCTTGCGAGGCCAGGGCATCATCGTCTGGGAGGGGAAGTCTGACAAGGATCCTCGTGCGACCTGGAGGCTGGCATGACGCGGCCGGTCTGAGATCTCTTGGCTCGGGCCCGCCGACCCTGCACCATGTGGTCATGGCGCGCTGCAAGCTCATCAGGGTCCAGCTCGTGTCCGGCCTCGGCCGGCGCCTCGACCCCAGCCCGGCCCGCCTGCTCGTCGTGCCTCGACGAATCCCCTACGCGCAGCTGGCGGTCGCCATCAACGGAGCCTTCGCGCGGTGGGACCTGGACAAGCCGTGGACCTTCACGTTGCCCGACCGGAGCACGGTGGTGCACTCCCTCGACGCGGCGGCGCCACAGCCCGGGGCCCTGCCGCCGGCGACGTCGATCGGCCCGCTCAGCGACCACCAGGAGTTCGTCTTCGACTACGACCCGGAGCGCGGGTGGCACCACGCCTGTCAGGTGCTCATGACGCGAGAATCCTTGCAGGAGTGGGGTCGTGACATCACCGAGCCCACCGTCATCGACGGCTGGGGGCCCGTCCCCGACCCGTTTGGCCGCGACGACCAGCTGGACCGGATCGCGCGGCTCGCGCCGGAGGACGACGGTCCGGTGACGGTTCGGCTCGACCTGGGGGCGGTTCGTACCGCGACCACGCCCGCCGACCTGGTCGCCGCCATCGGCTCGGACGACCTCACGTTCGCGCTGCAGCAGGTCGGCCTGCGGGTGCTGGCGATGTGGCTCGACGAGCGTGATGCGGGGGCGGAGGTGCTGGGCGACCTGATGTCTCGGCTCATCCCCCAGGCCCAGGAGCGGCGGTGGCACGGCGACGACGAGCTGGCCGAGCTGCTCACCCTGGTGCGTGATGGCGGCGCGCTGCCGGAGGGTGCCGTGGCGGTCGACCTCGTGGAGGTGGCGCAGGCGCCTGGCGGGGAGAGGGAAGGCGGAGCTCACGTGAATCGTCATACGGGCGAAGTGGTTCCGGCGTCCCTGACCGACCCGGTGATGACCATCGACGACGAGCTGGTGGACGTCGACGGGCCGGACTGGGTGACCGTGGAGCCGGACGGACGCAGCGACTACCGCGACATGGAGGTCTTTGCCGCGTGGGTGGAGGACGAGGACCCGCGGTCCGCCGACCTGCTGCGGCGGGCGCTCCACGGACGCGGGGCGTTCCGCCGCTTCCGGGACGAGCTGCACCAGCAGGGTGAGTGGGTCGAGCGCTGGCGCTGCTTCGTCGAGGACCGCAAGCTCGGGCGGGCGCGCCGAGCCCTGACCCGGGAGGGCGTCACACCCCTGCCCTGTCGAGCCGGCGCGGCGGCAGCGAGATCGCGGAAACCTGAGCGCCCCTGACGGTGCTCAGGTTTCCGCGATCGACGTGATCTGACCGGCGAGGCGCCGCGCCGGTGAGACGCCAAGAGGTTCTCCCTGAGCGGCCGGGATCCGCGCGACCCCGCGTGCGGGGCGGTTCGTCATACGACCGAGACCGGAGGCTCCAGGGACCTCGCTCGGCCCGGTGGGAGCATGAGGACATGACAACGACGACGCCACGAGGCACCACCGCCACCGAGGTCCGCCGCCGAGGCGTCGAGACCACCGGCATCGAGATCATCGACGAGAAGGAACGCACCGCGCGGCCGCACGACCTGTTCTGGCCGTGGTTCGCGGCCAACGTCAGCGTCTTCGGGATCTCGTACGGCGCCTACGTGCTCGGCTTCGGCATCTCGTTCGCGCAGGCGGCCGTGGTCGCCGTGGTCGGTGTGGTGCTGAGCTTCGCGCTGTGCGGGATCATCGCGATCGCCGGCAAGCGCGGGTCGGCGCCGACGATGATCCTGAGCCGCGCCGCGTTCGGGGTGCAGGGGCAGAAGGTGCCCGGCGTCATGTCCTGGCTGGTGTCGATCGGGTGGGAGACCTTCCTCGCGATCATGGCGGTGCTGGCGACGTCGACGATCTTCGGCCGCCTGGGGTGGGGCGGCGGGACACCGACGAAGGTCGTCGCCACCGTCGTCGTGGCCGCGATCATCGTGCTGGCCTCGGTCGCGGGCTACCACATCATCATGCGGCTGCAGTCGGTGCTGACCTGGCTCACGGGCGCCGCGACGATCGTCTACATCGCCCTGACGCTCGGCCACGTCCGGTGGGACGCGGTGCGCGGACTCCCTTCGGGCTCATGGCAGTCCGTCGTCGGGGCGCTGGTCATGGTGATGACCGGGTTCGGCCTCGGGTGGATCAACATCGCCGCCGACTGGTCGCGCTACCAACGTCGCGACGCCTCGAGCGGCGCCATCGTCGCGTGGAACACGGTGGGAGGCGCCCTCGCTCCCACGCTCCTCGTGCTCTACGGCCTGCTGCTCGCCGGCTCCGACCCCACGCTCGCCCAGGGCATCACCGCCGACCCCATCGGGACCCTCGCCACCATCCTCCCTATGTGGTTCCTCGTGATCTTCCTCGTGTCCGCGGTGCTCGCGCTCGTCTCGGGGGCGGTGCTCGGCATCTACTCCTCCGGCCTGACGCTGTTGTCCCTCGGCGTCCGAATCCCCCGCCCCGCAGCGGCTCTCGTCGACGGCATCATCCTCACCGCCGGGACGATCTGGGTGGTCTTCTTCGCGCAGAGCTTCCTCGGGCCGTTCCAGAGCTTCCTGATCACGCTGGGCGTGCCGCTCGCCGCGTGGGCCGGCGTCATGATCGCCGACATCGCCCTGCGGCGGCGCGACTACGACGAGGACGCACTCTTCGACGCTCACGGTCGCTACGGCAGCGTCGACTGGATCTCGTTGGCCCTGATGGCGGTTGCGTCCGTCGTCGGCTGGGGGCTCGTGGTCAACACGTTCGCCGCCGACGCCGCGTGGAACAACTGGCAGGGCTACCTGCTGCAGCCGCTCGGCCTGGGCACGCGCACCGCGGAGGGCTGGGACGGCGCCTGGCCGTACTCCAACATCGGGGTGCTGCTCGCGCTGCTCATCGGCCTGGTCGGCGGGATCGTGCTGCGGCGCGGGCGGGTTCGCCGTCAGGAGGCGGGCGATGCGCGGTGACGCCGGCGACGGCATACGGCCCTGGCTGGTGGTGATCGACCCGCAGGTGATCTTCGCATCGCCCGAGAGCCCTTGGGGTTCACCGGTGTTCGCGGCTATCGTGCCCCGGGTGCGCGCTCTCGCAACGGCATTCGCGGGGCGGGTGGTGGTTACGCGGTTCGTCGCGCCGACGTCGCCGCAGGGATCGTGGGCGGACTACTACGCCCGGTGGCCGTTCGCGCGTGTCGAGGAGGGCGACCTCCTGTATGCCGTCGTGCCCGAGCTCGCGTCACTCGCGGCTGCGGCGCACGTGGTCACCGAGCCGACGTTCGGCAAGTGGGGTGCCGCCCTGCGCGAGATCGTCGGCGCCACACCGCGCCTCGTCCTGACCGGCGTCTCGACGGACTGCTGCGTCATCGCGACGGCGCTCGCCGCGGCCGACGCAGGCGCCACGGTGACCGTGGTGTCCGACGCCTGCGCCGGCTCGACGCCGGACAACCACGCGGCCGCGCTGCAGGTGCTGAGCCTCTACGAGCCGCAGATCACCCTCTCGACCACCGCCGAGCTCCTGGCCTGATGCCGCGGGGCCGCGGAGCTTGCGCCGTCTGCCGCAGCGGCCGCTGTCAGAGCTTGCGGGAGTAGGCCTGGGGCAGCGGCATACCGCGCTCGGCCATCACCAGGCGCCCACGGTCCGGGTAGTTGGTGATCAGACCGTCGACCCCTAGGTCGATCAGGTGGTGCATGACGGCCGGGTCGTCGACGGTCCACGGCACGACCTTGAGGCCGGCGGCGCGGGCCTGGCGGATCATGGGCGCGTCGACGTAGTAGCCGGACGGCTTGTTGCCGATGTCCCAGCCGGAGGAGAAGACCTTGACGCCCTCGATGGAGGCGGCGGCGCGCACGACGTTGCCGCCGAAGTCGTCGATGTCGATCCCGCCGAGCCACGGAGAGGCGCCGGGCTTGCCGACCTGCTGGTTCTCGAAGTTGTCGAGCGCCACGAGCGGGATCCGCCGGTCGAGCTGGTGCATGAGCCGCAGCGTCGACCAGTCGAAGGACTGGATCATGACCTGCTCCTGCAGGTCCGCGCGACGCACCTCCTGATAGACGCGCTCGACGAAGAACGGCAGCGGCGCGCTGTTGCTCCGGTCGCCGGTGCGGGCGATGGCGGCGGCCACGCGGCGGGGGCGCTGCAGCATCATTATGTGGCGCGCCGGCCGCACGACCTCGCGCGTGACCCGCGCCTGCGGGTTGTCGGCACCCAGCGCCACCGCCTGGCGCTGCTGCTGCCGCGCCCACCAGGACCAGCGCGCGGGGACGGGGCCGGGCAGCGCCGCGAGCGCGTGCACCGGGATCGCGGGCAGCGGGGACGTCGCCCACAACAGCGCCAGCTCGTGCCGCATCCGGTCGTATGCCGCGTCCTCGATCCCGATCGTCCGCCACACGTGCCCCCCGACGTGGTTCGTCCACGCCACCAACGACCCGCAGACGCCCTCCGGCGTCACGATCTGGGAGCGGATGGCGCGGCAGCGTCGACGTTGAGGAACGCCGGAGACGCCGACAGGCCCCGACGGCGAGTCCGTCGGGGGCTGTCGGTCGGGGGTGCGCCTCAGGCGCGGGTCGCGCCGGACGCCGCGCGGTCCTGCGCCACGAGGTCGTCGTGCCGGGACTCGCGGTGCTCGCCCCGGCGGCGGGTGAACAGCAGGAACAGCCCCAGCAAAGTCAGCAGCGCGCCGGCGACGAAGCCCAGCGGGCTGAGGAGGTCACGGACGAAGGCCAGCTTGCCCGCCTTGTCGCCATACTCGTCGGCGAACCTCTGCTGGGTCTCGTCGTTGTAGCCGATGACGCCCTTGATCAGGGTCACCGTGCCGGCCTCGGAGACCGCCTCGCGGTTGATGTTCTCCTGGGCGCGTATGATGGCGCCGGTGTTGGGCTCGACCCAGAAGGTGCGCGTGTTGGCGTAGTCCGACTGGACCTGGACGTTGCCCGTGCCGGCGCCGAACATCGTGCGCGGCACGGTGCGGGACCCGGGGAGGCGGGTGGTGGGGATGGTCTGCTCGTAGACGTAGGTGTCCAGACCCTTGACCTTCTCCTCGCGCACGTAGGTCGCGTCGCGGGCGGCCTTGAGCTCGCTGTCCCAGAAGGGGTAGGACTTCTTCTGCGCGTCGAAGGGGAACTTGAAGAACAGCCCCTCGTGCGTGATCTGCTCGGTGGCGTTCTGGTCCTGCGTGGTGCCGACGCCGACGAAGTCGCCGCAGCAGTTGGTGGCCAGGCCGGTGCGCCGGTTGATCGAGACGCCGTCGGTGGACAGCGCGAGCGGCTGCCCGTCGACGATCTCGGTCCGCAGCCCGATCTGCCAGAAGGCGTTGTCGTCGCGCTGGTCCTCGGGCACCTTGCCGGGCAGGCCGATGATGGTGCGGGTGTTCTTGACGTGCTGGTCGGTCAGCTTGTCGAAGCGGACCGTGGCGCCCTGCGTGGACACCCGCAGGGCGCTGACGCCGGTGCCCTCGGAGACGGCCGTGGCCTTCTGGTCGAGCGGCACGGTCGCCAGCCGGTCGTAGATCGAGTCGGCCCGCATGCCGAGGACGAGGGCGAGGATGCCCAGGAAGACGGCGAGACCGCCGAGGATGCGACGCATGAGAGGACTCCTGCTCAGGGAACGGCGACAGTGACGTTGACGAGACGAGGTGTGTCGGTCAGTCGGCGGCGAGGGCCTACTGATGAGTAGTGCCGCGGTTCCTGGGACCATAGCAGCGCATCTGGACGTTGTCTGCCCCTCTCACCACGGACGGCGCGATCGATCCGCCATCCGGGTCGCCCCGGTCACGCCAGCAGGCGCGCCGAGTTACCCGCTGGTTACCCTCCTGGGGTGGCCGAGCCCCGCACCACCCGCTTCGCAGCCCTCGACGGGTTGCGCATCGTCGGTGCCCTCATGGTGGTCACCACCCACGTCGGCTTCTCCAGCGGCCTGGCCATCCACGGACCGTATGCCGGGCTCCTCGCCCGCCTGGACGCCGGCGTCCCGCTGTTCTTCGTGGTCTCGGGCTTCCTGCTCTGGCGCCCGCACGTCCGTGCCAGGCTCGGGAGCGCCACGGCGGAGCAGACCGCGGGGGCGGCCGACCTGCGCACCTACCTGCGGCACCGGGCGTTCCGCATCCTGCCGGCCGCCTGGGTCGCGGTGCTGGCGGCCTACCTGCTGCTGCAGCACGACCGGATCGGCGTCGTCCACTACCTGCGCGTGGCGACGATGTCCCAGATCTACGTCCCCTCCCCGTCGGTGCCCGGCCTCACCCAGATGTGGAGCCTGTCGACGGAGGTCGCGTTCTACCTCGTGCTGCCCCTCGCCGCGTGGGGGATGGCCCGCCTCCCGCGCACGACCTGGCTGACCTGGTCGGAGCTGGCGCTCGTCGTCCTCGCCTGCCTGCCCGCCGTCTCGCTGGCCTGGATCGTGCTCACCCACGACAACGTCAGCGGTATGACGAACTACTGGCTCCCGGAGTACCTCGGGTGGTTCGGCGGGGGCATGGCCCTCGCGGTGTGGCACGAGGGCCGCCTGGCAGGAGAGCTCCCCCGCACCGCCGTGGACGACCTCGTGGCCTCTCCGGGGACGCTCTGGGCCGCCGCGGGCGCGCTCTACCTGCTGCTGACCACCCGGCTGGCCGGGCCCTACGGCCTGGACCGCGCCACGCTGCTCGAGGCCAGCACCAAGAACCTCGGCTACACGGTCCTGGCGGTGCTGGTCGTGCTGCCCTGCATCGCTGCCGAGCCGAGCTCGTCGCGCGTCGTCGCCGCGCTCGGCAGCCGCCCGGCGCGCCTGCTCGGTGACCTGTCCTACGGCGTCTTCGTCTATCACCTCGTGGTGCTCGCCCTGGTGGAGCGGGCCATCGGCCACAAGCCCTTCACCGGGGACTTCCTCGTGCTGTGGCCCCTGACGGTCGTGGGCTCGGTGCTCGTGGCGTGGGTGAGCCACCGCTACCTCGAGGAGCCGATCATGCGTCGTGCGCGTCGCCGGGACCCGCGCCGGTCCCGTCCGCCGGCCGTCCCCACGGCGCGGGTGACCGCCACCAGAGACGCCCGGAGGGACCAGAGGGACGGGTCGCCCCCGGCCGCGCACGAGGCGGCCCCGGCCGCGCACGAGGCGGCCCCGGCAGCAGCACGGTCGCCGCAGCCACAGCGGTGAGCACGGCAGCCTGGGGCCACCACGACAGCAGCGCGGCGCCTCCGCCGCCCCAGGGCCGGGCCGCGACCAGCGCCGTCGCGACGGTGGCGGCGCCCGCGACGACCGCCGCGCGCACGAGGTCGGGGCGGCGGGCCCGGCGCGCCAGCAGCCCCACGACGAGACCCACGCACACGGCGCCGAGTCCGGTCGGTCCCGTCGCCAGCGGCAGCAGCACCGCGACGACGCCGGTGACGGCATACGGGCTCCAGGCCCCGCTGCGCAGGGGTGGCGACCCGAGGACCGTCCCCGCGAGCTGCGCGGCTCGCTGACGGCGACCCTCGCGCCAGGCGCCCGCGGCGACCAGAAGCAGCCCGAGGGCGCCGGCGACGAGCAGCGCGGCATACGGGCGCTGGGGAGCGAAGCGCGGGTGCACGACGGTGGCGGGGCCCGCCGGCAGGACCCAGCCCTGACGACGGCCGTCGAGCCGGACCGGGGTGAGCTCGTGGCCGTCGTCGTCCGTGGCGACCCAGCCGACGTTGGCGTTGTGCGGGAGCGCGAGCACGGCGGGGGCGGCGCGCTCGGGCACGGCATATCCGTCGGCGCCGGCCACGACGTCGGTGCCGACCGGCCGGGAGGACGAGGGCACGAGCTCGGGGGTGGTGAGCAGCAGGCTCTCCGGGACGTAGGCCGAGGTCGCGAGGACCGTGACCCGATGCTCGCCCGGGGCGACCGGGATCGGCTGCGCGGAGCGGTCACCGCCCAGGTCGGTGGGGCCGCCGCAGGGGACCCAGCGCAGCAGCCGGTCGTCGAGCACGTCGCCGACCGTTGCGACCAGGCGGGACGGCCGGGTGACCCCGTCGAGGCGCACGGTCGGTCCGTCGCCGCAGGTCCCGCCCACGGGCGCGTCCCGGTCCAGCGGTGCGCGGAGATCCTCGGCGCCGAGGAGCACCACCTCGGAGACGCCGACGGGGAGCGCCTGGGCGAGCTTGGTGGCGGCGTCGATCGAGCGCACCTCGTCGACCCCGGTGACCGTGATGTCCACCCGGTCGGTCCGGGCCGTGAAGGCGACGGTGCCGTCGGGCGCGACGGTGGCGTTGCGGGTGCGGCCGTCGCCCGTGCGGACCTGCACGCGGCGCGGTCGCGAGGCCGCGAGGTGGGCGTCGGACAGCAGGCGGACGCCGGTGAGCGCCCGCGGCGCTGGCAGGGTGAGCCGCAGCGTGGGCTGACGGTCCAGCTCCGAGGCGACCCACCCGGTGCCGAGGTCGTCGTCGACGGCGGCTCCGGGTCGCCCGGCGAGTCCCGGGACCCGCGACGTGGAGGCCCCGGCGCGGATCCTGCCCGGTATGTCGAGCAGCGCCCGGCCCGCCGCGGTCGGGCGTGCCCGCACGTGGCCGGACCAGGCATAGCTCGTGCTCGTGGTGGTGGTGAAGGAGCGGAACAGGCCGGCGGCCTCCTCGCCCGTGGCGACGAGCCCCTCGGCGCACAGCGGACGAGCGCCCTGCCGCAGGCAGCCGGTGCGGCCGGGCTCCTGGCGCCGGAGGCTGACGACGTCGGGCGTCCCCGAGGGAGTCGGCGGCAGCACGAGCCGCGGCACCGGCACGATCCCGGGCAGGGTCAGCTCGCTGATGGCGAAGGCTCGCTCGGTGCCGACGCCGACGCCGCGCAGGGTCAGCCGCAGACGCGTCGTGGGACCCGCGGGGAGGGGGACGGCGACCGTGGCCCCGGCCGCCTGGTCCGCGCTGATCGACATCGGCACGGTCCCGGCGTCGGTGGTGACGTCGACGGCGACGGGGGGTGCGCTGCCCGGCCACGGCGAGGCGAGCGTGAGCGTGGTCCCCGTCAGGTCGCGCGGGCCGTCGAGACGCACCTCGAACCACTCGCCCACGGCCTGCTGGTAGCGGCCGGAGGTCCAGCGCGTGGTGGGGTCGCCGTCGAGGGCCGCGGCGGGGCCGTCACCGCTGGACGTGCGGACGAAGGAGCCGGCGTCGGACCCGGAGCTGGAGGCGTAGGCACCCGCGATGCCCTCCCACCGGAGCGTGACCTGACGAGCGGTGGGGTCCACCACGTAGTCCTGCACGCGGCGGCCCGTCGTGCCCGGGTCGTCGGCGCGCAGCACGGGCGACCGGTTGTCGGAGGCCCGGCCAAAGATGGTCTCGCGGCGCTGGTTGCCGTCGGTGAGGATCTCGGGCAGCGCGGGCGAGGCGGGCAGGGCCGCCCGGTCGGACCCCAGCACCGCGACGCCGGCCGGCAGGACCCGGCCCAGCGAGGGCAGGTCCTCCGGCCCACCGGTGAGCTGCCGCAGGGCGGACACCGGGACGAGCCGGGCGTCGGCGACGTCCCCCACGTCATAGACCTCGAGGCTCGGGTAGGGCAGCAGGGTGCGCTCGTCGACCGTGGTGTCGGCGGTCTCGAAGGCGCTGCCGGCGGGCGGGCCGAAGGAGCGTACGCGAGCGATGCCGGCGTCCGTGAGCGCCTGGTGCACCGCGAGCCCGGGGGCCCGGCGGGCGGACACCCGCAGGTCGTTGCGGACGACGAGGTAGCGGATGCCCGCGTCGCGCAGCGAGCCGCGCAGGCCGGTGCCGCCGACCCCGGTGCGCAGGTGGCGCTCGACCTCGTCGAGGTAGCGGGTGGAGCCGGCCGACCCCAGGGGCACGGCGTCCCGCACGGCGAAGGGGCGCCGCATGAGCGCCTGGAGCGGCTCGTCGCGGGGCGAGCCCCAGGTGAGCTCGGCGGCGGGGGCGGCCGGCACGACCAGCACCGTGCCGGGGCCCGGCTGGTCGTCGAGCCACCCGGCGACCTCCCGCCAGTAGTCCGCCACCTGCTCGTAGGCGCCGGCGCGCGGCAGCATCGCGGCCACGGCGGGGGCGGCCGCGGCGACGACGAGCACGCCGGTGACGGCGGCGACCAGCTCGCGCGGGACCCACCTGGTCGGTCGGGGGTCGTCGGCGCTGCGCTCGCGGGGGGTCGGCGCGCCCATGGCATGGACGGCGCCGACGGCATGGACGGCGTGGACCAGACCCAGCATCAACGGGATCCGCAGGACCAGCTCGAACTTGTGGATGTTGCGGAAGGGCGCCAGGGAGCCGTCCAGCAGGGCCCGCACGTCGCCGGCGAAGGGCCCGTGGGCGGGACCGCCGAAGCCGGCGACCAGCAGCACCAGGCCGACGACGGCCCCCAGACGCCAGAAGGACCGGTCCGGCATCCCGCGCAGGGTGAGACCGACGAGCCCGATGATCGCCGGCACGGTCGTCGTCACGACGAGGACCGGCACGGTCACCGTCACCCAGCCCGCCGGCCAGGTCGGGCCGTCCGCCACGCGCAGGTAGGACAGCCAGTGCGTCGTCCCCTGCAGCGCCGTGTAGGGGCTCGCGGTGCTGGTCGTGGCGGCGGCGTTCTCGATCCAGTCGAGGAAGGGCGGGCTGTAGCGCCCGAGGACCACGAGCGGGCCGATCCACCACAGACCGGCGAGCACGCAGGCCCCCAGCCAGGCGATCAGCCCCCGCACGGCCCGGGCCGGGCGCTCGCGGGTCAGCCACCACAGCGTGGGCAGGACGAGCGCCGCGCCGGTCGCGATGGCATTGACCCCGCCGATGCAGCCGAAGGCGAGGGCCGAGCGCAGGATCCGGCGGCGGGTGCGCTGGGGGGCCGGGTCGACGAGCGGGAGCAGCACCCACGGCGCCACCGCCATGGGCCATACCTCGATCGAGGTCACCGCGATCTCGGCGAGGAACCGCGGCGACAGCGCGAACAGCAGCGCGCCGAGGTAGCGCGTCCACGGCCCGCCCACCCCGACCGCCCGCGCGAGCCGCCAGAAGCCGAGGAAGGCGGTGCACAGCACCAGCGACCACCACAACCGCTGTGTGACCCACTCGGGCACCTGCAGCAGCCGCAGCACGAGGTGGAAGGGGCCCATGGGGAACAGGTAGCCGTAGGCCTGGTTCTGCAGCTGCCCGAGGTGGCCCGCGTCCCACACGTGCAGCGCCCGGCCGAGGAAGGCCGCCGGAGAGAGGGTCAGGTCGAGCTTGGTGTCCGGGACGACACGGCCCCCGCCCTGCAGGAAGCTCGCGGCCGTGAGCAGCAGGCACGCCGTGAACAGCCGCACCCGCCATACGTGCTGCTCGGCCCGTCCCGCACGATCGGACCGATCGGCCCGGTGGGGCCGATCGGTCCGGGGAGCGGGGGGAGCCGAGGTCATCGAACGCGCAGGACCAGCACGGCGTTCCACGAGACGATCTCGCGGACGCCCGGCACGTGGATCAACCACCGGGCCCAGGCCGGGTGGTAACGAGGCAGGATCTCGACCCGCTGCACCCGGCCGGCCCGTTCCGCGTCGGCGAGCCAGGTGAGCATGCGGGCGATGGAGCAGGCATAGAGCGAGCGCCCGAAGTCGTTCTTGGGGCGGTGTCCGTGCCGGTCGGCGTAGCGGTCCGCCGCGCGCCGCCCGCCGAGGTAGTGCCAGGGGGCCGTCTCGTGGCCGCCCCAGGGCGACAGCCACGGCGTCCAGGAGAGGACGACCGTGCCGCCGCGCCGGGTGATGCGGACCATCTCCTCCGCCATCGCCTCGGGGTCGGGCACGTGCTCGAGGACGTTGCTGGAGTAGGTGAGGTCCACGGCGTCGTCGGCGATCGGCAGCGACAGGCCCGAGGCGCGCAGGGTGTTGGAGGCGACCGTCCCGCGGCGCTCGAGCTCCCCCGCGTCGGGGTCGATCCCGGCATAGCGGGCCCCGGCCGCCATGAAGGCGTCCGCGAAGTAGCCAGGCCCGCCACCCACGTCGACCATGGTGGCACCGTCGAGCTCGCACCAGCGGCTCGCCTCGCGGACCGAGTCCAGGGCGAGCAGGCCGTAGAAGTAGGCCGGGTCGGTCTGCTCCACGGTGAACGCGCGGAACAGCTGCACCGATCGGGCGAGCGAGCCGACCCGGGCCAGGGGCGGCAGCGCACGCCCCGCGCCGGGGTGGTCCGGCACGGGTGCGCGCTGCTGCTGGTCCGCGGTCATGCGCTCGCGCGCCGGCCGGAGCGGTGCCCGACCGGCTCGGGCGCGGTGACGACCTGGTCGATCTCGGCGACGGCCGGCCGGTGCGCGGCGGCCCGGGCGAGGGTGCGCTCCCAGCTGTCGACGGTCGCCCCCCACGAGAAGCGGCGGGCATGCGCCCTGGCGGCGAGATCCATCTGGTGGCGCAGGTGTCGGTCGCCGAGGATCTCGGCCGTGGCCTCGACGAACTCGTCGAGGTCGTGCGCCAGCGTGCCGGTGTGCCCGTCCACCACCGACTCGGACAGGCCGCCCGCGTCGTGGAAGGCCACCGTGGGGGCCCCGTGGATGGCGGCCTCGATGACGTTGAGCCCCCACCCCTCCTTGAGGCTCGGGGCGAGCGACACCCAGGCCGAGGACAGCTCGTGGTGCTTGGTGACCTCGTCGACGAAGCCGAGGACGTCGACGATGTCGTCGGCCCCGACCGCACGGGCGTGCTCCTCGATCCGGTCACGCCACCAGCCGTCGCCGACGACCCGCAGCCGCAGGCCGGGGAACCTGTGACGCAGCCGCTGCGCGGTGTCGATGGCCAGCTCCACGCGCTTGTGCGGGACGAGCCGACCCAGGACCACGAGGCTGGGGTGATCCGTGCGCGACTGCCGGGTCGTCCACGGGATGTCGGTGCCGTTGTGGATCACGGAGATGTCGCCCGCGTCGACGCCGAGCTCGACGAGCTCCTCACGGGTGCGACCCGAGACGGTGACGTACTGGCACCCGCGGTAGAGCCAGGGCGAGACGCGTGACTCCAGGAACCACCCGACGGAGGCGACGGCGCGGTTGAAGACGACCGGCCACTGCTCCTTGTGCACGTGATGGACGAGGACGACCACCGGTGACAGCGTCCCGAGGCGGGAGCCGAAGGGGAGGCCGTTCTGGATGTCGACGACGACGTCGAAGTGGCCCTCGGTGCGCTCGAGCTCGCGCAGGCGACGGACGGTCGCGGGATAGACGGAGGCGCGTCCCCCCTGGCGGAGGATGCGATAGCCGTCGAGGTGCTCCTGCTCGGGGGCGTCGCCGTGGGCGGCGCACAGCAGGGTGAGGTCGTGGCCGCGGGCGGCGAGCCCGCTGCAGACGTTCTGGGCGTAGCGCTCGGCCCCGCCACCCTCGGGGTGGGTGAGGTCGCGCCAGCTGAGGAAGGCGATACGCACGGCGGTGGGCGCAGGCGTCGGACGGGGTGGGCTGCGGACGGCGAGGAGCCGTCAGCCGCCGTAACCGATGATCTCGGCCGGGGCGACCTCGGCGGCGGGGCCGGAGGTCGCGGCCTTGGCGTCGTCGGGGGCGGCGGAGCTCACGGCGTTGACCGCGAGGGCGGAGGCTCCGAGGCCGAGCAGGCAGGACAGGGCGGCGATGAGGACGGCGGCGGTGCGGCCACTGAGGGAAGGCATGGTCAGACCTCGATCTTCAGGAGGCGGGAGGCGGGGCCCGCGCTGGGATGGCGCCGTTGCGATCCGGGACTACTGATCAGTACTACTGGTCGGTAAGGGTACGTGCCGCCAGGGAGCCTGTCCTGTGGTCTGCGTCACTTTATCCACATATCGCCCTGATGGCGGTCTCAGTGACGGACCGTCGGGGGCTCGTCCACGAGCCAGACGCGCAGCGGTCCGGACGTCTCGACGCGGCGCGCCCCGGGTGGGGGCGCCAGGGCCTCGCCGGGGGTGTCCGCCCAGGTCACGACGGCCTCGACCCCGGCATCCCGGAGCGCGGCGAGGTCCCCTCGCGCCCAGGCCCGCAGCGCGGTGGTGTCGTCGGACCCCACCACCACCGTGCCGCCGTCACGGGGGACCGTGAGGTTGCGGGACGCGACCACACGACCACGCAGCGCGAGCGGCAGGGGGTCCAGGAAGGGCTGGCCCCCGACCCAGGCCTGACGGCGGAACGGCTGCCACGGCAGGACCAGTGTGGTCCGGTCGCCGACGACCGCGACCGCCGCCGACCAGCCCGGGGGGAAGCTCGTGGGCCGATAGGCCTGGTGGATGCGGGCCGGGGCGTCCGGGGCGCCGAGGACGGCGACGGCCAGCACCGTCGCGGTGGCGCCGAGCGCCCCGACGGGGCCGAGGCGGCGGCGCAGGGCCTGCACCCCCAGACCGAGGAGCACGGCCGTGGCGAGCACGGTCAGCCCGAGGAGGCGGTGGGTGTCGCGGAGGATCCCCAGGCCGGGGACGTGCTGGGCCGGGGCCCACAGCGCGAGGCCCGGGCCGGACGCGAGGGCGAGGGCGACGACGGTGGGGAGCACGAGCGCGGCCCCCAGCACCCGCAGATCGTGAGGGTGAGGTCCACCATCCTTGGGCGAGACCCGCATGCTGTCCGAGGGGGCCGAGGGGGCCGAGGGGGCCAGGACGAGCACGGTGGCCGCGGCGAGCACGAGGAGGGTGGAGGCCACCAGGGCCGGGGCGTGCGCTCGCGAGGCGAGCGCTGCGGCGGGCGCCCAGATCCCCCCGCCCCCCAGCACGTCGAGCACCCCCTGCACCCCGTCCGCCCGCACCGCGAACGCCCGGGCCCCCGACGTCTCGCCGGCCGCGGTCGCCCCGCGCAGCCCTGCGACCACCCAGGGCAGGCACCAGACCACACCCAGCGCCCCCAGCACCACCGGCTCCCGGCGCCGTCGCCCGGGTCGGTGCCTCGTCGCCAGGGCGGTCACCACCACTACCCCCAGCGCCAGCAGCCCCCCGAACGGCGTCAGCGCGGCCGGCAACGCGGCGACCAGCACCGCGAGGACGCGTCGCCGCGGCGACCCGTCCCGGCGCACCGCGACAACCAGCCACGGCACCATGGCCCACCCCAGCAGCGTGGGCGGCTGCCCGACGAGAAGCCGCTGCGCGGCATACGGGCTCCAGACCGCGACGGCGGCAGCGACCACGCAGGCCGCAGCCCCCCGTCGACGCAGGAGCACGGCCAGGCCGCAGCCCGCGAGCGCGAGGGAGGCCAGGAGCATGACCTGCTGCTGGACCCCCGACGGGACCACCGGCGCGAGCAGGGCCGTGACCGCGTCGAGCGGGACGGCGCGCGGCGCCCGGCCGTCGGTCCCGAGCACGGACGGGCCGAGCACAGGATCGGGGACCTGCACGAAGTCGCGGTAGAGCAGCTGACCACGGCCCAGGGCAGGCCAGGTCCACGTCAGGGCGAGCAGGACGGCGACGGCGCACCCGGTGAGCGCGGCCCGTCCGGGAGATCCCGGCCACACGTCGCGGCGTCGCATGCTGGCACTATGGCACGCTGACGACCCTGCCCCGGGCATTCGCCTAGCCCCAGGATCTCCGCCTCCAAGGAGCGAGCATGAGCCGCACCGACCCGGACGCCGCCGCGCGACCGGTCGTGGCCCGAGCGCTCGCACAGGTCTCGTCGGCGCTGTCGTCGGGGGGACTTCTGTTCGCCGGCACCTTCGTCGGAGCGCTGCTGGGCTACGCGTTCTTCGTGGTGCTCGGACGGTCCATGACCCCCGACGACCTCGGCGCGGTCGGCTCGCTGATCAACCTCTCGACGATCCTCACCGTGCCGGGCCTCGGGCTGCAGCTCGTGACGGCGCGCGCGGTCGCCTCGTCGGAGCCGGAGCCGGAGCCGGAGCCGAAGTCGATGGTGCGCGTGCCGGCCGGGCTGCTGGTCGGCGCCCTGCTGGTCGGTGGCGTCCCCGCGCTGGTGCTCGCCGCCGCCGCGCCCGTCCTCGCCCCGCTGCTGCACCTGGCGACCGCGCCGCTCGTCGTGCTCGCTCTGTCCGCGGTGCCCATGACGGTGGCCTTTGCGGCCCTGGGGGTGCTGCAGGGGACCGAGCGGTTCGCCGCCCTCGGGCTCTCGGCGCTGCTCGTGGGCGTCGCCAAGATCGCCGCTGCCGTCGCCGCCTCGGTCCTCGGGCAGGGGGTGCTCGGGGTGATCGGGTGGTATGCCGTGGGCTGGGTGGTGGTCGCCGTCGTCGCCGGGGCGCTCGCGGCCCGCGGTCGTCCGCCCCGCGGCGACGCCGGGTGGTGGACCGACGGGCTCGCGCGGGCCCGGGCCGGGCTCGTCGGGTCGATGCCCACGGCGGGCCTGCTGGTCCTGTCGAGCCTGGACCTCATCCTGGCTCGTCACCAACTCTCCCGGGACGGCTCGGGGGTCTACACGATGGGCGCGCTCTTCGAGAAGGTCGCCTTCTGGGGGCCGCAGTTCATCGCCACCATGTACTACCCGCGCATGGCCCGCCCCGCCGAGCGCGCCGCCGCGGTCCGGGCCGCCGTCGGCCTCACGGCCGGGGTCGGCGTGTTGGGGGTGCTGGTCGCGGCGGTCGCGGGCGACCTGCTCACCTCCGTCGTCGGCGGGCCGGCCTACGTCGGCGAGCTCGGCCACCAGGCCTGGGTGTTCACCGCCCTCGGCGTCGCCCTCGCCCTCGTCCAGGTGCTCGTGTACGCCGACCTCGCCGCCCACCGGCACGGGGTGGGGGTCCTGGTGTGGGTGGCGGTGGCCGTCACGATCGCGGCGGTCGCGCTGTGGCACGGGGGCGTCGCCGCCGTCGTCACGACCGTGCTCGCCTGCGTGCTCGGGCTCCTCGTGGTGGCCGGGGCGGTGGTCGCCCGCCGCGCATGACGGCAGCCGAAGTGAGACGGCGGGCGCCCGGCATACGGGATGAGTGTGCGCACCATGAGGTCTCGGTCAGCGGACCCGCTCCCGGGAGGGAATACTTGACGCGCCCGTGCGGCTCCCCACGAAAGAAGTACCTCATGGCATCAAGCCCTGCCAGCGACATCGTCTCGAGCGTCGGCGGCCCCTCCAACATCACCAGCCTCACGCACTGCGCGACCCGGCTGCGCTTCCAGCTCAAGGACGCCTCCGGCGTCGATACCGCGCGGGTGGAAAAGATCCCCGGCGTCATGGGCGCCGTCCCGCAGTCCGGCGACCGCTACCAGGTCGTCATCGGCGGCGCGGTCCAGAACGTCTACAACGACATCATGGCGCTGCCCGAGATGGCGTCCGGCTCCGGCTCGGCCGGCGCGGGCTCAAGCGGGTCGGGCGCGAAGTCCGACGAGGAGCTCAAGGCCGAGCTGCGCGCCGGCGGCCCTCGCGGCGGGCGGGCCTGGCTCGACAACTTCTTCGAGTTCCTCTCCGACTCCTTCCGCCCGATCCTCGGCGCGCTGCTCGGCGCCTCGCTGTTCATCACCTTCATGGCTCTGATGTCGACGCTCGGCGTCATCGGCAACTGGGCCGACCCGCGCGTCAAGCTCGAGGGCGGCTGGGCGTTCATCAACCTGCTGTGGCAGGGCGTGTTCACCTTCCTGCCGCTGATGGTCGCCTACAACGCCTCCAAGAAGCTCGGCGCCGACCCCTGGGTGGGCTTCGCCATCATGGGCGTGCTCATGCTGCCCGGCTTCACCGCGCTCGGTGACGCCGCCCGCACCGCCACGGTCGCCGGGTCGGAGGTCAAGATCTTCGACGTCTTCGGCCTGCCGCTGACGATCTTCAACTACGGCTCCACGGTCTTCCCGCCGCTGCTCATGGCCGCCGTGCTCGGGCCGCTGTATCGCGTGCTCAAGCGCATCATCCCGGCCAACCTGCACCTGATCTTCGTGCCGTTCCTCGCGATGTTCGTGATGATCCCGCTCACGGCCTTCCTCATCGGCCCCATCGGCGTCTACGTCGGCGCCGGCCTCGGCAGCCTCCTCAAGTCCGTCAACGACTTCAGCCCGTTCATCTTCGCCATCGTCATCCCCCTGGCCTACCCCTTCATGGTGCCGCTGGGCCTGCACTGGCCGATCAACGCGATCATGCTGCTCAACATCCAGACCCTGGGCTACGACTTCATCCAGGGCCCCATGGGTGCCTGGAACTTCGCGTGCTTCGGCGCCACCGCCGGCGTCCTCTTCCACGCGATCCGGGACAAGGACGTGGCCATGCGGCAGACGGCGACCGGTGCCCTCGCGGCCGGTCTGCTCGGTGGCATCTCCGAGCCCTCGCTCTACGGCATCCACCTGCGGTTCAAGCGCATCTATCCGCGGATGCTCGTCGGCTGCCTCGTCGGCGGTCTGATCATCGGCTTCGGCGGCGGCCTCAAGACCAGCGCCTTCGTCTTCACCTCGCTGCTGACGATCCCGGCCTTCGACAACATCCCGCTCTACGCAGCGGCGGTCGCGGCGTCCTTCCTCGTCTCCATGCTGCTCATCGTCTTCACGGACTACCGCACCCCCGAGCAGAAGGCTGAGGCGCTCGCCGCCAACGCCGCCGCCACGGACACGGCGATCCCCGAGCAGGACCCGGTCGACAACGAGAACGTCACCCTGTCCACGGACGACCGCATGGCGCACGCCGGTGCCGTGGCCGGTGCCGCTGCTGGTGGTGCTGGTGCTGCTGGTGCGCTCGCGGGCGATGCCCCGACGACCGGCAGGGCTCCCGAGGCTCCCGCCGGGCACTCCCGACCCGAGGCTGCGGCGGGCGGTGCGAGCGTCGTCAGCGACACCGCGGGTGCCGGGACGGCCGGGGCCGGTGCGGCTGCGACCGGTGTCGCCGCGGCCGGTGCTGCTGCCGGCTCTGCTGCCGACCGGCCGGGTGCTGGGGCCGTCGAGGTCGGTGCCCCGTGCGCCGGTGTCGTCGTGCCGCTCGCCGAGGTGCCGGACAAGGTGTTCAGCGCCGGCCTGGTCGGTCCGGGCGTCGGGATCGATCCCCGCGAGGACACGATCTGCGCGCCGGCCTCCGGGACCGTCGTGGTCGCGCAGTCGACGGGCCACGCCTTCGGCCTCGCCGTGGACGGTGGCGTCGAGCTGCTGATCCACGTGGGCATCGACACGGTCAACCTGGACGGCAAGGGCTTCGACGTGCACGTCAAGGCCGGCGACAAGGTCGCCGAGGGCGAGCCCCTCGTGACCTTCGACCGGTCCGTGATCGAGGAGGCGGGCTACTCGCTGATCACGCCCGTCCTCGTGACCAACTCGTTCGCGACCGGCCCGGTCGAGCCGCTCGACGTGTCCGGCGAGGTCGCCAAGGGCACGCCGATCATCCGCGTCACCCCCGCCTGACCTACCGGGGGTAGGGGCATCGACCGGCCTTCGTCCCCCAGGCTGATGATCCCGCCCCCGCTAGGGGCATCAGCCGGGGTTCGTCCGGCCGTATGCCGAGAGGCCCGGCGCCATCCCCGCAAAGGGCATGGCGCCGGGCCTCCGGCATACCGGCGTCTGCTTGGACGGCCACCGGCTCGGTCGGGCATCCCGATGGATTGTGCACAACTGAGTTGCGCGCAACCGATCATCGTGGCAGGGTGAGCGTCATGGAGGAGGACCTGGTGCTGGAGCAGCAGCTCTGCTTCGCCCTCTACAGCGCGTCGCGCGCGGCGACCGGCGCCTACCGCGAGGGCCTGACCCGTCTCGGGCTGACCTACACGCAGTACGTCACGCTGCTCGCGCTCTGGGAGAGCGACGGCGCCGGCGTCTCCGCGCTCGGCGAGCGGCTGCGGCTCGACAGCGGCACCCTCTCGCCCGTGCTGCGCCGCCTGGAGGCCGCCGGCCACGTCGAGCGGCGCCGTGACATTCGCGACGAGCGACGCGTCACGATCCACCTCACCGAGCAGGGTCGCGCCCTCGAGGCCGAGGGGGCCGGGCTGCGCCGCCAGCTCCACGACTCTCTCCACCTGACCCCGCTGGAGGCCGAGATGCTGCGCAGCCTCGCGCAGCGGTTCTGCCGCCCACCCACCCCGCACGACCCGACCGAAGGGAACACCCCATGAACGCGATCTACACCGCCGAGGCCCTCGCCACTGGCGCCGGCCGCAACGGCCACGTCCTCACCAAGGACGGCCGCCTCGACCTCGACCTCGCCGTCCCCACCGAGATGGGCGGCTCCGGCCAGGGCGCCAACCCCGAGCTGCTGTTCGCCGCCGGCTACGCCGCGTGCTTCCACTCCGCCCTGCAACTGGTCGCCCGCGAGGCCAAGGCCGACCTCGGGGAGTCCAGCGTCGGCGCGCAGGTCGGCATCGGTCAGCGCGACGAGGGGGGCTTCGGGCTCGAGGTGACCCTGGAGGTCGTCATACCGGCCCTGCCCCACGAGCAGGCGCAGCAGCTCGCGGACCAGGCCCACCAGGTCTGCCCCTACTCCAACGCGACCCGCGGCAACATCGACGTCACCGTCACCGTGGTGGAGGACTGATGACGACCCCGACCACGACCCGTCAGGTCGTCCTCGCCTCCCGCCCGCAGGGGTGGCCGACCGGCGACGACTTCCGCCTCGAGACCGTCGACCTGCCCGAGCTCGCCGACGGACAGGTGCTCGTGCGCAACACCGCCATGTCCGTCGACCCCTACATGCGCGGCCGCATGAACGACGTGAAGTCCTACGTCCCGCCGTTCCAGCTCGACCAGCCGCTCGACGGCGCCGCGGTCGGCGAGGTCGTCGCCTCCCGCAGCGACAGCGTGCCCGTCGGGGCGCGCGTCCTGCACGGCCTCGGCTGGCGCGAGCACGCGATCCTGCCCGCCGACCGGGTGACGGCGATCGACACCTCGCGCGTGTCCGAGACGGCATACCTCGGGGTCCTCGGCATGCCCGGTCTGACGGCGTATGCCGGACTGACCGCCGTCGCCGAGCTCCGTGAGGGCGACGCGGTGTTCGTGTCCGGCGCGGCCGGTGCCGTGGGCTCGCTCGTCGGGCAGATCGCGCGGCTGATGGGGGCGTCCCGGGTCGTCGGCAGCGCCGGCTCGCCCGACAAGGTCCGGCGGCTGCTCGACCTGGGCTTCGACGCCGCGTTCGACTACCACGACGGCCCGGTCGCCGACCGGCTGCGCGAGGCGGCCCCCGACGGCATCGACGTGTACTTCGACAACGTCGGTGGGGAGCACCTCGAGGCCGCCATCGGACGCCTCAACGTGCAGGGACGGGTCGCCATGTGCGGCGCCATCGCGCAGTACAACTCGACGGAGCCCACTCCGGCCCCGCGCAACCTCGCTCTGGCCATCGGCAAGCAGCTCACCCTGCGCGGGTTCATCGCCGGGTCCTACTCCCACCTGGCCGAGGAGTTCCGAGGCCGTATGACGGAGTGGATCGCGGCGGGCGAGATCAGCGTCGACGAGACGCGGCGCGAGGGGCTGGACGCGGCCCCGCAAGCGTTCATCGACCTGATGCGTGGGGCCAACACCGGCAAGATGGTCGTCACGCTCTGACCCCACTGCCTCGCCCTCTCGCCCCTGCAGGATCGTGGGGTCTCGTCCAACATCCTTGGACGAAACCCCACGATCGTTGGGGCGGAGGCGGAGGCGTGGCGGGTGTCCTGGCGGGCGGGCACGACATACGGTCAATGCATGACCCACACCTGGAGCCAGCGACTGCGTCACGCCACCGACCGCGACTGGACGGCCTCGACCGGCCACCGGTTCGTCGACGAGCTGCTCGCGGGGACGGTCGACGACGACGTGCTCGCCCACTACCTGGTGCAGGACTACCAGTTCTGCGACGCCTTCACCGCGCTGCTGGGGCAGGCCTGCGCGTCGGCGCCTGGGCTGCCCTCGCGGCTGCGGTTCGCCCGGCAGCTAGGCATGTTCGCGAGCGACGAGGACACCTACTTCGTCGACTCGTTCGACGCGCTCGGGGTCCCGGAGGCCGATCGGGTCGACCCGGCGCTGACGGCGGCCACGCGGTCCTTCGACCAGGTGATGCGTGACGCGATCGAATCCCGGTCCTACGCCCAGGTCCTTGCCGTGCTGCTCGTCGCCGAGTGGCTCTACCTCGACTGGGCCGAGCGCGCCGACCGCGAGGGCATGGCCGCGACCCGCCCCGAGCACGTCGGGTGGGTCGACCTGCACCGCGGTCCGGACTTCCGCGCGTGGGTGGAGTGGCTGCAGGCCGAGCTCGACGCCAACGAACCCGCCGACCCTCACGACAAGGACGCCGCCGAGCGGGCGTTCACGCGGTCGGTGGCGTGCGAGCGGGCGTTCTTCGACGCGGCATACGGCCAGTGAGCCCGCTGCTCCGACACTGATCCGCCCGGGACCCACCCGGGATCTGGATGAGGGGCTGGCAAGGCGCGATCAGGTCTGCGTCTCGGTCATGCTGGACGGGACCAGTTCACTCGCTCTCCGGGCCCGCCCGGTCAGGAGGATCCATGCACACCGAGCAGCGCCGCACCACCGCCACCCCCGACCAGGTCTGGGCGGTGCTCGCCGACGGGTGGACCTATCCCTGCTGGGTGGTGGGCGCCTCGCGGATGCGCGCGGTGTCGGCCGACTGGCCCGCTGTCGGCGCACGCCTGCACCACTCGGTCGGCTCCTGGCCCGCTCTGCTGGACGACGAGACCGAGGTGCGCGAGTGCGAGGTCGGGCGTCGGATCGTGCTGCTCGCCAAGGCTCGTCCGGTGATGGGGGTGGCCACGGTCGAGATCACCCTCGAGCCGCAGGACGGCGGCACGCTGATCAGCATGCGGGAGGACGCGTCGCAGGGGCCTGGACGGTTCGTGCCGCGCCCGGTCCGGCAGGCCGGCATCGCTCGCCGCAACCACGAGGCGCTGCTGCGCCTGACCCTCCTGGCCGAGCGACGGACCGGTCCTGGTCGCCACTGACGCGCACCTGATGCGTACCGACCGGGGGCGGGATCATCGACCTGAGGGACGAAGCCCGGCTGATGCCCCTACCCCCGGCGGGATCATCGACCTGGGGGACGAAGCCCGGTTGATGCCCCTACCCCCGGTAGGTCGGCGTAGAGGTGGTGCAGCGCGGCGAGGGAGAGGCTGCGGACCGGGCGGCCCCACCAGCGGGAGTCCTGGAGGGCGGCCCGCGCGGCGAGGTAGCCGCAGCCGCCGTGCACCCCGCCCCCCGGGTGGGTGGCGGCACTGCCGAGGTAAAGACCCTCGACGTGCGTGCGCGGTCCCCCGAGTCCCGTGACGGGCCGCCAGATCGCCTGCTGGAAGAGCTGCATCGTGCCGCCACCGACTGCCCCGCTGCCCAGGTTGGCGTTGGCGGCGTGCAGGTCCTGGGGACGTTGGTCCCATCGGTCGACGAGGTGCTCGCGCCACCCCGGGGCCAGGTCGTCGAGCATGTCCTCGCACGCGTCCGTCAGGCGGTCGGCCGAGGCTGCGTCGGTGACACCCCGCGGCAGGTGGGTGTAGAGCCACAGCGCTTCGGTGCCCTCGGGCGAGCGCGACGGGTCGATCGTGGTCATCTGGCCGACCAGGGCGAACGGCCGCGAAGGCACCTGCCCCGACCCGAGGTCGGCGCTCCACCGGACGAGGCCCTGCCTGTCCTGGCCGGCGTGCACGACGGCCGCGCCGTGGGCGCGCTCGGCCACCCACGGCATCGGTGCGGACAGGCGGTAGTTGAGCTTGAGCGTCGGCAGGTCCCACTCGAACCGGTCGAGGCGGGCCCTTAGCCCGGCCGGGACGGCCGAGGTGGGCAGCAGTCGGTCGTAGAGGTCGGGCGCGCTCGTGTCGGCGATGACGGCGCGACGCGCCCGGATGCGCCGGCCGTCGACGGTCTCGACGCCGTGCGCGCGCCCACCGGCCACGGCGATCCGCGCCACCTGCTGACCGGTCTCGAGGCGCGCGCCGGCGGCTCGGGCCCGAGAGGCGAGAGCGTCGGCCAGCCGTTGCGTCCCCCCATGCGGCGAGGGGAAACCCACGTCCTGCGCGAGCATCGACATGATCCAGCCGAACAGCCCGCTGCCAGGTGCCTCTGGCGGGATGTCGGCGTGCATCGCGTTGCCGCTGAGGATCTGCCCCCCACGCGCGCCGTTGAACAGCTCGGCCCCCATCCGGTCGACGGGCAGCAGCGCGAACCGCACGAAGTCCGGCACCTGCGTGGCCCCGATGCGGGCCAGCAGCGGCCCCACGGACCTGACCGGTGGCCACCTAGTCAGCAGGCTGGCCAGCAGGGGCTCACGTATGGCGTCCCACTGTCGCACCAGGCGCAGCCAGGTGTCTCCGTCGCCGAGATGGTCGGCGTCCAGCAGCGCGGCCGTCGCCTCGGCGTCACCCTCCATGGTCGAGCCCTGGGCGTCATCGCCGGACGCCACGTGCACGACCGGACGCTCGGCGTGCGCCCACTGCAGGCCGTGGGCGGTGAGGTCGAGCTCGCGCAGCACCGGCGACGCCGCGCCCAGGGGGTGGCAGGCGCTGAACTCGTCGAGAACCCATCCGTCGACGTCGCGGGACGACACGGCGCCGCCGAGGGTGTCGCGCGCCTCGAGCAGCAGCACGTCCCAGCCTGCGTCGGCGAGGGTGGCGGCGGCCACGAGGCCGTGGTGGCCGCCACCGACGATGACGGCGTCCACGACCTCGGCGCGCTCGCCGGTCGCACGGGTGCTCGCCGCCCGGATCCCACGGCTGCCCGCCGCGCGGGTCGTGCGGGTGCCCGTCGAGTCGGTCTCGCGGATGTCCGCTGCGATCCCGGTCCCGGAGCTGGGCCTGCTTGCGTCAGTCGTGGCCATGGTTCACCCATGCCCCGCCCGACCCTGCTCGACACCTACCCGCCCCTTCGCGCGGCCGCGCGAAGGGGCCTGCTCTGCCGGATCTGCCCCGGCGGCCGTCAGCTGCCCACGGCTCGCCCCCACTGCAGGGACGCCTGGTCGGCGGCCCGGCGGCCGCGGTCCCAGCCCTCACGATCGCGCCCGAGCGACATGGACACGTGACGCACCCGGGGGAAGAGCTCCTCGACATACGCCTCGACCGCCTCGGTGCGCTCCTGGAGCACCGGCACCAGCTCGCGACCTCCCGCGGCGGACATCTCCTCGGCGGCCTGGGCGGTCTCGGCCGCGGTCACCTCAGCCAGCCGCTCGCCGATGCGGGCGCCGAAGGCGGCGAGGAAGGACTGGCGGAAGCTGCGCGTCCGGGATCCGCCGCGCCAGTCGAGCCGCTTGCCCTCGGCGTGCATCGCGCGGGTCGCCTGGACGAGCAGCGAGGTGTAGAGGGTCTCGACGGCGTCCAGGTCGTGGGGGAAACCGAGCAGCGTCACGTAGCCGTCCTCCTTGGCCCACACGCTCCTCGACCGGTTGGCCTCGGCGACCGCCCCGAGGAGCATGACCTTCTCCCGCACGTACGGCGTCTCCATCCACAGCCGCCGCCCGTCCGGTCGCTCGTCCCCGCCGACCGGGGCGCTCGCCGCCAGCACCGCGTGGTCGATGCTGTGCCGGGCCATGAGGGCCTGGGCCCCGGCGGTGAAGGTCTCGGCCTCCGCCTCGTAGGGCGTCGACTCGGCCTTGGCCAGCAGCTGCCGCACGCGCGCCAGGACCTTGTCGTCCACGTCGACCGGTGCCGACGCGGACCGGGACGTCGCCTCGCCCGGCCTGGCGCCGAGCTGCTGCATGGCGGGCAGCGACCGCAGGACGTGCTCGAGCCGCAGCGCCACCTCGTAACCGATCGCCTCGCTGCCCCACCGCCCGACCCGGGCGGTCAGGCAGGAGTCCGTGGTCGACCACCAGACGGAGGCCTCGGCGAGCTCGAGCTGGTCGTGCCAGCGCTGCTCGACACTCGCCCGTGGGTAGGCGGCCAGGTCCGCGGCCATCACGTCGCCCAGCAGCTCGACGACGCGGGTGACCGTCTCGGGCTCGGCCCGCACGTGCCGGGCGGACCGGCCCACCAGGTGGTGCAGGTCCATGGGCTGCCAGCCGGTGCGCCAGCGCTCGTCGAGCGCCAGCCTCAGCCGAGTGGTCAGCGTCTGCTCGACCACCGCCCGGCCGCCGGTCGCGTGGGCGAGCGTCACCAGGTCGACGACGGCGTCGTCGAGGGCCCAGACGGACCCGCCCATCAGCGCCCTGACCCCGTCCAGCGCCAGGTCGTCCGCCCGCGCGGCCACCTCGTCCTTATCGGGTCGCGTGGACGACCCTGCTCGTTGCTGCCTGCTCACCGTGACACCTCTCAGAACACCTCAGGACCGTTCGCCGGTCCAGCTCGTCGCCCCCAGTCCTGACAGCACCCACTCAACCACGGGGGTCCGACATACCCTCTCCCACCACCCCGGGGAATAATCTGATGTTATGACTGATTGGTGCTGACGTTATCCTCGTCCGCCCCACCCTCGCCGGAGAAGGTCCCTATGTCCACGACCGCGAGCCCCACGCCCACAAGGCGTCGTCGCCTCCCGTCCTTCAGCATCCAGATCCTGATCGCCCTCGTCCTAGGCCTCGTCCTCGGTTGGGTGGCCCTCACCATGGGCCCGACCGCCGGCGGCGACGACAACTGGTTGACCGTCGTGCTCGACACGATCGGGTCGACCTTCGTCACCCTCCTCAAGGCACTGGTCCCGCCGCTGATCATCACCGCCATCATCGCCTCGATCGCCAACCTGCGCGGTGTCGCCAACGCGGCCCGCCTGGCCGGCAAGACCCTCGTGTGGTTCGGCATCACGGCGCTGGTCTCGGTGATCATCGGCATCGTCCTCGGCCTGATCGTCCAGCCGGGTCGCCACACGAGCGTGAGCCAGAGCTCCGCCAAGGCGCCGAGCACGCAGGGCGGCTGGCTCGACTTCATCGACCAACTGGTCCCCGGCAACTTCCTGGGCCTGTCGGTGAGCTCCCACCCCGTCACCGGCCCCGGCGGCGCCCTCACCTCGGTCGACACCAGCGTGAGCTTCAAGGCGCTCCAGCTGGTCGTCATCGCGCTCGTCGTGGGCATCGCCGCGCTCAAGGTCGGCAAGGCCGCCGAGCCGTTCCTGGCCTTCAACGCCTCCGCGCTCGCCATCGTGCAGAAGGTACTGTGGTGGGTCATCCTGCTCGCCCCGATCGGCACCGTCGGCCTCATCGGCCGCGCGATCGCGACCTACGGCTGGTCCTCGCTGACCCAGCTCGGCACCTTCGCGCTCGCGATCTACGCCGGGCTGCTGATCGTGCTGCTCGTGCTCTACCCCGCGCTGCTCCTGGCCCACGGCCTCTCCCCGCGCAGCTACTTCCGCGGCGCCTGGCCGGCCATCCAGCTCGCCTTCGTCTCCCGGTCGTCCCTCGGGACCCTGCCCGTCACCCAGCGCGTGACCGAGTCCCTGGGTGTGCCGCGCGAGTATGCCGCCTTCGCCTCACCTCTGGCGGCCACGACCAAGATGGACGGCTGCGCCGCGATCTACCCCGCGATCGCCGCGATCTTCGTGGCGCAGTTCTTCGGCGTCGACCTCGGCCCGCTGGACTACCTGCTCATCGTCGTGGTGTCGGTCATCGGCTCGGCCGCGACCGCCGGCCTGACCGGCGCGATCGTGATGCTGACCCTCACCCTGTCCACGCTGGGCCTGCCCCTCGCCGGCGTCGGGCTCCTGCTCGCGATCGACCCGATCCTCGACATGGGGCGCACGGCGGTCAACGTCGCGGGCCAGGTGCTCGTGCAGATCATCGTCGCGCGACGCGAGGGCATCCTCGACGAGGACGAGTTCGCCCGGGCCGAGCCCATCTCGATGGACTCGCGGCCTGCGCTGGCCCACGCCTGACGGCGCAACCGGGCAACGGTCCGGCGGCTCATCAGCACTGACAGTCCGTATGGCGAGCGCCCGGGTCTATCGCGTTAACGGTGTAAGTGGCCCTAGCGCCCCGGTTGGGGCAGGAGG
>ERZ501016.59-NODE-59-length-55282-cov-18.327123_pt1 | contig 55282 bp, 67 predicted proteins | sample MGYA00248889_ERZ501016 | MGnify/ENA primary metagenome ERZ501016 (study PRJEB25958, sample SAMN03398594) | human skin metagenome | study: EMG produced TPA metagenomics assembly of the Human Skin Microbiome Metagenome (human skin metagenome) data set. | reverse complement strand
GCGCATCGAGCCCGGACACCTCGCTACCGCCGCTTGACATCCATAGGAGCATCCTCGCGCAGCCGATCGTCAGCACGGGATGGGCGCCCTGGAGTCATGCCCCATGGAAGCGGAACGCCGGCCACACCCGGGCCCACCCCCCGGACGGGGAGTCGCACCGCACCAGGGGCGCGCCGGCCACACCGAACGGATCGCTCTCTCCGCGGGCCAGGGTGCCGACGTCGACGCAGCGCGCGAAAAGGTGGCGCAGCCCTGCGGAGCGCTCCCCGACGAGCAGGACCGACTCCGTCGAGGGCGGCCCCGACCCCGACAGCGCGTTGTGGCCGGAGGCGACCCGGTCGGCCGGGATGCCGCGCGTCGGCCCGTAGAACGCGACGGCCCCCGCCAGCGCATAGGAGTCCGTGACGACGGTGGCCTGGCTGCGTCCCCGGGCAGCGCTGATCTGCTGGACATACCCGTCCCAGCCGGCCTGGTCCCGCTGGACGGGGTTGACGGCGGACACCAGCCGGAAGACCGTCGACGAGGTCGGGGCGAGGGGTAGGCAGACCAGGAGGGACACGACCGCGTTGGCGCCCACCACGACCCACCGGCGACGCCACAGCGCCCAGTCCGCCTCCGCCGCAGCCCCCCACCCGATCGACAGCGCCGGCAGGAACGCCGCGACCGGGTAGTACGGCTGGGCGGGGAACAGCACCGTGAACCCCGTCACCAGCGCAGCAGCCACTGCGAGCACCGGCACGCCCAGGCCGTGGGCACCCGGTCGCCGGCATCGCTCGGACATCCTGGGCCCCCAGGACAGCCCCCGCCACAGCACGCGGACGTATGGCGGGCCGATGAAGATCAGGACCAGAGGTACGACGAACCACCGCGTGGACGCGCCGTGGCGCGCGATCAGGTCAGCCGAGACCGCGGACATCGGAAGCCCGTGCCAGAGCTGGGCCGCCACCTGCGGACCTGCCAGCACGGCGAGAGCGACCAACCCGGTCAGGGCCCCGCGGGTGCACAGCAGCCGTGGGTGCGACGCCGCGAGGGCCACGACCAGGCCTGCGACGAGGACCATGACCAGGAGCTTGTTCCAGCAGCCCAGACCGGCCACCGCCCCCGCCCATGCCAAGGCTGACGGCCTGCCCTGGATGCCTCGGAGCACCAGCAGGATGACCGCCTGCCACACCACGAGGTCGATGCTTGCGGTGAGGAAGACGTGCCCCACCAGCAGGGGGTAGACGGTGGTCGCGTGCGCCCACGCGGCGACGCGCTGCACGCGGGCGGGATGCCCGAGCAGGCGCGGACCCGCCGCGGCCAGGAGCACCCCCGCCATCGCTGCCAGGATCGCCGGCACCCGTTGGAGCCAGGCGGCCCCGCCGAGGCCGGCCAACCGTGACAGCCACACCGTCATCGGCGGCTGGTCGTCGTACCACCAGGCCCACGGGAGCATCCGGAAGTACAGCTCGTCGCCGTGGAGCCCGTAGCGTCCGGAGGTGGCCAGCAGGACGGCCCCCATGGCCAGCGCGGCCGGAGCCGCGACCCTCACGATGCCGGCGGGCGAGGGGGTGCCCACCTACAGGTCGCCGCCGAGGTGGGCGAGGACGCGGCGTGCCGTGCGCAGGCCCGAGGCCAGAGCCCCCTGGATGGACCCGGTGTCCCGGTGGTCGCCGCAGACCATCGTGACCTCGTCGACGTCGACCGGCTGACGGAGCGTGAGGGGTGGCGGCTGGACGGGCAGAGCGTCGGGCACGTCGTGACGGACCACCAGCTGCCAGGCGTCGGCGTCGCACGCGTAGATCTCGCTCAGACGGCGGCGCAGCTCCGACTCCGTGGGCACCCCCATCGCCATGACGGCCGTTGCCTGCACCAGGTGGCGACCGCGAGGGGCGTATGACGGTGCCGCGTTGCTGACCACCGCGGTGTTGACCAGCCCACCCGCGTCCCGCCGGGCGTCCAGGATGAGCATGTCGAGGTCGGTGGGCCGCGCGTCTGCGGCGAACCACCACGTCACCAGGCCCTTGGTCGCGACGCGCGGCAGGGGGGTGAGCGTCCCTACCTCCTGCGGTGACACGGCCACGACCGATCGGCGGGCGCGCAGCGTCCTGGCCTGGGTCTCGACGACGGCATGGTCGCCCTGCTTGCGGACGCGGTTGACTCGCTCGCGGAAACTGACCCGATCCCCGAGCCGGTCCGCGAGCTGCCCTGGTAGCGCGGCCATGCCGCGCCGCGGCAGCCCGGGGGTGCCGAGCACGAAGGCCCGGATCAGCAGCTGCACGTACGTCGTCGACGACGTCCCGTCCCCCTCGAGGATGACCCCCGCCAGGAAGCGGTCCAGCACCTCGCGGCGCAGCCGCCCGGTCACCCCGGCCTGGTCCAGCGTCATCCCCCACCCGGCATCCGGTGCTGCCGCGAGTCGCTCGACCCGTCCGAGCGCCGGGATCACCCAGCGAGCCAGACCGAGCAGCTCTCCGGGGTCGAGGTAGCCGGAGGTGATCGTGTCGAGGAGACGGCCTGGGTGCCGGATCGGGTCCGCCACCAGCGAACGGCCTCGGTCGTGCATGACCCCCGCCCCCCGCCCGAAGGGCTGCAGCCCCAGCGCGTCCAGGTCCGTGTCTGCCCGGATCCGAGGGTAGGAGGGGTTGAGGACCTGGAATCCCCTGTCGCACAGGAAGCCGTCGACCTGGTCGGTCCGGATGCGACCGCCGACTCTGTCGGAGGCTTCGAGGACGAGGACGTCCAGTCCGTGCGCCTGCAGCTCCGTGGCGCAGCGCAGGCCGGCCAGCCCGGCGCCGACGACGATGACATCGGTGTCGATCTCATGGGTGGTCATGGTGACGTGCTCCTTGGGTCGGGCGGCGGCGTCGGACGGTCGAGCCGGGCAGCAGGTCGAGCCGGCGGGCCAGGCGCCGAGCGAGGTGCACGCCGGGACCCCACCGGGCCGAGGTCGGCACGCTCCAGACGTCATGCCCGGCTCGACCCCACTGCTCGAGCAGGGCATTGGCCGCCTGCACCCCGGTGGTGGCCGCACGCTCCATGAGGGCCACGGGTAGCTCGCACCGGATCCCGTCCCCGGCCAGCACGAGCTGCTCCACGGGGGTGCGCACCCCGGGGCGGTCCAGCCAGGGGTCCGTGCCGGCGAGTGGGCAGTCCTGCTGGACGAGCACCTCCTCATGAAGCACCCGCGCCTCGACCAGCTCCGGGTGCAGCCGGTGCAGCTGGGTCCGCAGGTCGGCCAGGACCTCGGCGTCCGTCACCGCGTCGGGCACGGCATACGCGTGGAGCTCGATGACACTGCCACCGGTGCGCCGGGCCCAGGCCGCGGCGCCGACTTCCAGCAGGTGCATGGCCGAGAGGTTGTCCAGGAACCCCAGAGCCGCCGTCCCCAGGAAAGCAGGCGTGTCGTCTCGGACCGGGCGGTCCAACCACAACCGCTGCACGACGAAGCGAGGGGCCATCCGACCGCGAGCGACGGCGGCGCGCCAGTCGGGGGTGCCGACCCACCCGCTCTCGTCGACGATGGCCTGCAGGGAGGGCCGGGTCACCGCGAGCACCACCCCGTCGGCGGACATGTGGCCTCCATCGCCCAGGACGACCTGTATGTCGTCGCCGGGCCCGTCACGGTCCAGCCTCAGGACGGGCGCCTCGCACCGCACCTGGACCCCCCGCTCGTGCAGCCACCGTCCCAGGGGTGCCCACAGGGTGGTGTCGAAGTCGTCCCGGGCCACGTCGAAGAGCAGCCCTTCCGCCGATCCCAGGAAGTAGGTGTGGAACATCGCCACGAGCTCGCCCCCGGAGAACTCCCTGGGGTCGGCGAAGAAGCTGCGCGCGAAGACCTCGAGGGCGAGAGCCCGCATGGGGCCGGGGAAGTGCAATGCGTCCAGGACGTCCTGCGCGCTCACGCCATCATGCTCGACGAAGGTCTTCGGGAAGTCCACGTCGAGCAGCGCGAGCGCCCGCTCCACGTCCACCCGCCGTAGGTCGGCGAGCCGGCAGGATGGGCTGAGTGCCACGAACCCCAGGGCATTCCACGGGGGACGCCGGGGGATGCGGGTGAAGGAGTCCCTGGTCCCGTCCGCATGCAGCAGCGGGTAGTCCCGGACCGGTTGGAGGATCGACAGGTCGGGGTCGATCCGGCGGAGCAGCGCGCGCAGGTTGTAGTACTGACGGAAGAAGGCGTGGAAGCCGCGGCTCATGGCGGACGAGTCGTCGTCACCGGCGACCTGGACGGGCCAGGAGGCGACGCGCCCGCCGAGCTGGCGGTCGCGCTCGAGCAGGGTGACGCGCACCCCGCGCTCTGCCAGGCAGACCGCCGCATTCAGGCCGGCGATGCCTCCGCCGACGACGACCACGTGCGGATCAGCGGGAGCCTGTCGGGCTCGTCCCGCGTCCGGTGCCACCGCGGGGATGCGGACCGCGCGACGGTCCCTTCCCGGCCTCTCGGCCCCGCTCACGTCCGCCCCGATCGCACCCACAGGAGGATGGCCAAGGTCACCATCGAGAATCCGAACAGGTAGTCCTCCACCGGAATGTCCCACGGAAACCTCACTCCCAGGTGTTGCTGCGGGTCGTACATCACGATCGGTGCGCTCAGCTTGGTGAGCCACCCGTCGACCAGGGCCTGAAAAAACGCCACGATCGCCATCGCGCACCAGTACTGCTTCGTCCGGAACACGCCCGTGCGGAGCACCTGGCACTCGAGGAGGACGACCAGGATCACGGAGAGGACGGCCAGCGCGGTGTACTCAGGCACGGGATCGCTCCTGCCCCTGCTCGGTCGCGCCACGGCCGAGGCGCAGGACCGTGCCGACGGCCTCGTACGTCAGCAGCCCGCACACCGGGATCACCACGAAGAACACCAGCTCCTCGATGGGCATCCCGAGCGGCAGGTGAACCCCGGTGGTGTAGCGCGCCGAGTAGGACCAGTGGTCCCGCCAGATCCCGAGCACGTCCCAGGCCGAGAAGATCGCCACCACAGGGACCAGAGCGACCAGCAGACGCCGTGGCCGCTGGTACACCCTGGCCCGTAGCACCAGCTCCAGCGGCAGGGTGATGAGCAGGCATCCCCCCATGAGAGCGAGGTACTGCCAGTGGTCCCAGGAGTCAGGCCACATGGGTGCCTCCGGCGCAAGGCCGTGCCGGCCCGGGACGTCTTGACCGGCTCACGTTGCCACCCGCCCGGTTCGCACGAGGAACCGGCGCTCGGCATACGCCAGATCGTCATCCCAGAGGCGCGCCTGCGTGCGTTGCACCAACGGCCGAAGCACCGGAGACAGCCGCCGCGCGGCGGTGAAGCCGGGACGGGGCGAGGAGGCGATCGTGGCCTCCGTCATGACGGTGAGGGGAAGACCGTTGGCGTCGTGGCCGACCGGGGTCGCGTGGGTCTCCACCACGCTGCCCTCGCCCTCGCCGTCGGTGATCGTCATGACGACGGTGCGCGAGTCCGGGCAGGTGAACTCGGCCCGCACGGGGACCCCCCAGGTGCGGCTCAGCCGGAAGGTGACGTCGGTGACCAGGCAGTGGTCGGTCGACGCGTCCTCGTCGACCGTGAGGTGACTGAAGGCGTAGGGGTGGAACCAGGCGCCGTGCCACGGGTCCAGGCGGTTGGCGATGATGTCCTGCGCCTCGCACCGGGCCCGGCGCACATGGACGGCGTCGAAGGACGCGCTTGCCGGTGGCCGGGGGGCTGTGCGAGGGGCTGAGCTCGGCTCCTCGCCCGAGGTCGGCACCTGCACCCACAGCAGGACGCCGTCATCATGCGCCGGTAGGGGTGCCCAGGTGCCGGGCCACTCGGAGGGCAGCCGCAGGCCGTGCCACCGGCACACGACGTCGGTGCCGTCGGTGTCGCAGCCCTCGAGACGGGCACCCATGTGCGGGCAGGCGCCGGGACCTGCGAGCACCGACCCGTCGTGGGCGCGCCAGAGCGCGACCTCGCGGTTGCCGACGCGACGCACGAGGGAGCGCCCGGCCCGAAGGTCTCGGGATGCACCCAGGACGTACCACCCTCCCGCGTCCTCCGATCGCGCCGCCGCAAGGGCTCGCTCGATGCGGGGCAGCGACGCCTCCCGCCAGGTGGACCTGACGGCGTCGGGTGATGGTTGCGGGATGCGTCGGACTGGGATGTGCCGGGAAGCGGCAGTGGGCATCAAGCGCGTTTGCCTTCCGGTGGGCTGGCCAAGCAGCAGCTGCTGCAGCGGAGGTCGGGTCCTGGTGGGGGTCAGGCGAGCCTGCCTGTCTTCAAGACGGCAGGGTGGGCAGGTAGCGTCTTGGCCATAGTAGTTCCATCGGCGAAGGAGTGCTGATGAGGGTGCTGGTTACCGGTGCTACCGGATATGTGGGGGGCAGGCTGGTGCCGCGTCTGCTGGATGCCGGCCACGAGGTGAGAACTACGACGAGCAACCTGGCCAAGCCGTCTCCGTGGTGGGCCGATCGGGTCGAGACCGTCGTCATGGACATCACCGACGAGGGCCAGGTCGACAGCGCGGTCGATGTTGTCGACGCCGTCTACTACCTGGTCCACGGGATGGGAGGGGGTGGGGACTTCGCAGAGAAGGACCGGCACGCCGCGCACAACGTCGCCCGGGCGGTGCAGTCTCACAGCGTCAGCCGAGTCGTCTACCTGTCCGGCATCCTGCCTCCCGTGCAGGTCGGGCAGCTGAGTGAGCACCTCGAGTCGCGGCACGAGGTGGAGCAGATCCTTGGCTCCACCCCCGCCACCACCGTCACGTTGCGGGCGGCCGTGGTGATGGGCAGTGGATCCACGTCCTTCGAGATCATCCGACAGGTCAGTGAGCGGCTGCCGATCCACACCGTCCCGTCGTGGATGAACTCGGAGGTCCAGCCCATCGCGGTGGTCGACGCCGTCGAAGCCCTCGTGGGCGCCCTGACCGTGCAGACCTGCACCCGCAGCTATGACATCGGTGGCCCGGACAGGATGTACTACGCGGAGCTGCTCGACCGGTATGCCGGCGTCGCGGGCTTGACGCGTCCACAGGTGCCGGTGCCCCTGGTCCCTGCGGACCTGGTGGGCCTCCTGGTCGGCGCCTTGACCGACGTGCCCACCCCGACCGTGCAGGCCTTGGTGGAGAGCTTGCACCACGACATGGTGTGCCGCGAGGAGGACTTCCGGCGCGACCTCCTCCCCACCGGGTATCACCTGGTCGGGGTGGATGAGGCCATCCGTCGATCGCTGGCCGACCCCCGCACCCACGTCCAGCATGACCCGTCCTCCGCTGACCCCATGGGCCCTATGCCGGACGACCCGTCCTGGGCCGCCGGTGGTGAGGACCAACCACTTCTCGGCAGAGCGCTGGACGCGGTCTACGACGCTCTCGGGCGGGACCCGTCCGCCTGGCGGTGGTGAGCCAGGTGGGTGTGTGCCGGGGCCAGCACATCGTTGCGCTTGCAGCAGAACTCCCTGGTCAGACGGCCTTCTGGATGGTCTGGGAGAGCCCGTCGACCGCCTTATGCAGCTCTTGCTCGATGGAGTCGGACTGCCTGTCGGTCCAGATGCGCACCGTCAGGGTCGAGGCGTTGGCGTCGTCCTCGTCCACGTCCAGCTCGCCGTGGTAGCTGTTGGGGCCCTCGGAGCCCCACTCCACGGTCATGCCATCCGAGCCCACGCGGAACCACGCCGTGCCCTGGACGTCCTTCTCCCCCTCCTCGGCGGTCTCGACGTGGGCCGTGGTGCGGATCGTGTCGCCGTCCAGCTTCTCCACGGACGTGATCTGGGGGAAGTGCTCCGGCAGCTTCTCGACGTCCTTCACGTAGTCGAAGACGTCTTGAGCAGGGCGAGGGGTCTGGACACTTCGCTCGTACTGCGACATGACATGCACTCCTAGAAGTCGGAGGCCGGTCAGTAGCTGCCCCTCGGCCCCGAGTCGGCAGGGCCCTTCGGCCCCGTCAGCGCCGCGCCGGCGCCTGCGTCTCACCCTTGCCGCCCTGGCCAGGGACCGCCACCCCAGCGATCACATCCCGCTTCTGCGCCGCGCCGTCCTGGACCACCTCGTCGCATCAACGCATGTGGTTGGCCACGTCGGCACCGCCAGACCGCTGGGGTCTCCCCCACGGCGTGAGACCGCGCGGTTTGACGACCGAGAGCTACACCATGAGCACGAAGCTCGCCAAGTTTGCGCCACTCAAGGCGAAGAGAGCGACCGCGTGGGCCGCGCCCTGCCCTGTCTCGAGGCGGGCGATGGTGTCCTCGACCCAGAAGCCGACACCGGAACGAGCCAGTGATGACCAGGATCGTCAGGGCAAACTTGTTCAGCACCCACCAGTGTTTGATCAGGGGATCGTGCAACTTTGGGGCATCGGCCCGTGGCGCTGCACCCGTGCGGGCTCGTCAGCTGTAGAGCGGCCGGTCCTCGTCCAGGGGGTCCTCGGTCGCCTGGACGTCGGGGTCATGGGTGGCGGGCGACCAGGACGGGTCGCCGTGGAGGACCTGGCCCTCGTCGGTCACGACCGTGAGTCGTTCTCCGTTGCGGAGGTTCTCGGCCATGCTCTCGACCACCGGGCGTGGCTGCTCGATCCCCAGCGACTGCAGACGCTCGGCGAGCAGGTCCGCCACGTCGCCCTCGCGGCCGCCGCGGCCAGACAGCTCGACCAGCGCGGCGACCAGGTGCCGCACGCGCGACTCGTCCAGCTCGGCCAGCAGCGGCGTGCTCAGCGTCAGCACTGCGCCGCGGCCCTCGTGCTCGTGTCCGGTCTCGATCGTGGGCATGCGAACTCCGTCCGGTGCGTGGTGGTCGATGGCCCGTCAGGGAGTCATCTGCAGCCCACTCTACGCACTATTTCGACAGTGGAAAGACTTGCCAGCGCCTTGACCGGGGCCGGCGGAGCGCGAGCCCGCGAGGCTAGTCCTCCTTGGCCGCGTCGGTCAGCTCGCGCATGCGCTCCTCGGCAGCGTTGCCCTGCGGGCCCTCCTGCTCCTGCCCCTGCTCCTGCTCTTGGTTCTCACGGTTGACGTCGGACCGCTCGTTGCTGTCGCGGTCGAGGCCGGTGTGACCCTCGTCGGACTGTGCCGTCACGTCATACGTCCTTTCCTCGGGCGAGGCGCGCCCGGCGCGAGGGCCTGCGCGCCCACCGGGGGTGGGTGGTGCGCCACTGTAACCACGTCGACCCGCGCCGTGCAGGGCCGGCGAGCGGCTGAGCCGAAGTCGGCGGCACCGGTCAGGGCGTGACCAGACGCTGCAGCGCTCGCGCCGCGATCGGCAGGTATGCCGCCACGACGAGCCCGGGCCCCTCCACGCTCAGCCCGGTCGAGGTGCCGCAGTCGCGCGCGCCGGTCACGGTGTGCTCGAGATGTAGCCGGACCGGGCCCGTGCGCACCGTCCACGACCACGAGCGGGCGGCCTCGTCGACCTCGGTGACGACGAACCGAGCTCGCACCACGTGCAGCGCAGTGACCGTCCCGGTCGTGCCCGCCCTGATGACGGGCGTCGAGGCCTGCACCCCCGTGAGGTGGGGCGCCCACTGCGTCCACCGCGTCGGCGTGGAATACCTCTCCCACACCACCTCCGGCGCCGCGGCCCCGGTGGCGCGGCAGGACCGCCGTGTGGCCCAGATCGTTGCCGCCATACGCATCCAGCCTCTCGAGGGGTGGCCGCTGCTGCCCGAGGGTACCTTCACGCCATGACCACCTATGAGTCGACGACGACCATCGATGTCCCCGCTGCCGAGCTGTTCGCCTACCTGTCCGATGTGGACAACCTGCCCACCTACTTCCCCCGCGTGACCTCCGCCATGCGCACCGAGGGCGACAAGGTCACCGTCACGGCCCGCATCGAGCACGACGGCGAGCAGCGTGACGTCGAGGGCGAGGCGTGGATCAAGGTCGAGCAGGCCGACAAGACCCTCACGTGGGGCTCGCAGGGCCCCAACAACTACACCGGGCAGGTCGATCTCGACCCCATCCACGACAGCTCGTGCTCCGCCACGGTCCGCATCAGCACCGACCGCCAGGGCGACCGCATCCAGGACGGCGTCGACGAGGCGGTGGCCGGGATCAAGGAGGCCGCCGAGAAGGCGCACGCCTGATCGGTCGCCGTGACCGTGGTGAGCGCGACGACCACAGCCATGAGCATCACGACGGCGCCCGCCAACGAGGTGCCCTGCTCGGCCCTCGACGCGATCTTCGGCACGCGTGGCGGCGCGGCCGAGTGCCGTTGCCAGCGCTACCGGCTCGCGCGCGGCGAGGCCTTCGGCAACACGCCGGTCGAGGTCCGCGCGGAGCGGTTGCGGGAGCAGGCGGCGTGCGGCGACGCCGACTCCCCCCGCACCAGCGGCCTGGTCGCGCACCTCGACGGCGAGCCGGCCGGGTGGTGCGCGGTGGCCCCGCGCTCGGCATACGAAGGTCTGGTCCGCAACGCCAACCGGACCGCCTGGCGCGGTCGCCACGAGGACCGGCTGGACCCGGACGTGTGGGCGATCACCTGCCTGCTCACCCGCCCGGGGATGCGAGGTCAGGGGGTGGCGCGGGCGCTCGCGGCCGCCGCCGTCCCGCACGCCCGCTCGGGAGGGGCGCGGCGGCTCGAGGCCTACCCCATCACGGTGCCGGACGCGACGTGGGGCGAGGAGCACCCCGGCCCGCTGTCGGTCTACCTCGACGGGGGCTTCGAGGTGGTCCACCGCCCCTCGAAGCGCCGCGCCGTCGTCGCGATCGACCTGTGAGCCCACGCCAGACGATCGCGGCCCACGGACCCCTCACTGGTCGGGCCGGCTCGACCGCGCGAACCGGGCGGCCTTGACCCTGTCGGGGAGGAGCCGGTCGCGCAGGGCGCCGCGCACGGTCCTGGCGTCGCCGCCGACGACGTGGTTTTTGCCGGCGAGCAGCGCGTCGATGCCCTTGGTGGCGACCAGGACTGGATCGTTCTTCCAGTCGTTGGAGCCGAACTTCGTGTTGCCCATCCCGGCCGTGCTGTGGAACTCCGTCGCCGTCGCGCCGGGCAGCAGCACGGTGACGCTGACGCCGTACTCCTTCAGCTCCTCGCGCAGGCCCTGCCCGAAGCTGTTCATGAACGCCCGCGTGGGTCCGTAGATCGACTCGTACGGAGTCGGCGTCAGGGCCGACAGGGAGGACGTGATCAGGATCCGGCCGTGCCGCTGCGCGGCCATCAGTCGGGTCACCCGCTTGGCCAGCATCACCTGACCGGTGCCGTTGAGCGCGAGCATGTGCAGCTCGTCGTCCAAGTCGGTGTCGAGGAAGGCGCCGCCCAGGCTCTTGCCAGCGTTCAGCGCCGCCACGTCCAGCGGGCGCCCCAGGCTCTCGAAGCGCTCCCAGAGCTCCTCCACGCCCGCCGCCGTGCTGAGGTCCACGCGCACCGGCGTCACCGAGACGGTGGGCAGGCGCTCGGGAAGGGTGTCGATGCGGTCGCTGGCGCCGACCCCCACGATGTCGTAGCCGCGGGCCGCCAGCCCCTTGGCCAGCTCGAAGCAGATGCCCGCGGAGGCCCCGGTCACCAGGGCCAGCGAGCATGCGTCACCAGTCGTCATGTCTCTCCTCCAGGGGCTGTCGAGCGGCCGAGGTCGTTGGGGGCGGACCACGTCCGAGACGTGGTCGACCACTCCCGACGGTGGCCCGTCACGCCTTCTGGCGCAAGCCGAGGGCCCCCGCGGCGCGACGGGACCGTGAACCGGCCCCCGTCAGGGTGTCGTATCCGGCGTCCGGCGTTCGTGAAGATGATGAGTCCCCGACGGGGGAACATCGATCTACCAAAGGAGCCAGAGGTGACGCAGTACCTGATCTCGTTCAACGACGAGTGGGTGGCCCCCCACACGCCGGAGCAGCTGCAGGAGAAGTCCGTCGCCGGGATGACGGTGATCCGGGACATGGAGGAGGCGGGGGTCTTCGTCTTCGGCGACGGTGGTCTCGACGCCTCGAGCGTCCTGTGCCACGTCGAGGCCCGCGCCGGGGAGCCCGCCTTCACCGACGGGCCGTATGCCGAGTCCAAGGAGCACCTCGGCGGTTTCACCGTCGTGGAGGTGGCCGACGACGAGGCCGCCCGCTACTGGGCGGGACGGCTCGCGGTCGCGCTCGACTGGCCGCAGGAGGTCCGCCGGTTCCCCGCCCCCATCGGCGCGGCAGCAGACCGCGCAGCCCACACCACCAAGGAGAAGTGACATGCCCCGCTACCTGCTGTCCGTCCACGGTCCCGCCGAGCGCGGCGACTTCGGCGACTACGAGTCCAAGGAGGCGATGCTCGAGGCGTTCGCCGACACCGGCGCGTTCAACGACATGCTCCAGCGCGAGGGCCACCTCGTCTTCGCCGACGGCCTGGAGCCCGTGGCCACCGCCACCACCGTCGACGGCCAGGGCGACGAGCCGATCCTCACGGACGGCCCCTACCTCGAGGCCAAGGAGTACCTCGGCGGCTTCTGGGTGATCGACGCCCGCGACCTCGACGAAGCCCTGGCGCTCGCGGCCCAGGGGTCCAAGGCCTGCCGCGGCAAGGTCGAGGTGCGCCCCTTCCAGACCGAGGAGTCCGTCCGGGAGATGCTCGGCGAGTGACCGGCTCACCCGTCGAGGAGGCGATCACCCGCACCCACCGCGAGGAGTGGGCGCGGGTGGTCGCCTCCCTCGCGCGCCGCTTCGGTGACCTCGACCTCGCGGAGGAGGCGGCGGCCGACGCCTGGGTCGCGGCGGTCGAGCGGTGGCCCCGGGACGGCATACCGCCCAACCCCGGAGGCTGGCTCACCACCACCGCCACCCGCCGGGCCATCGACCGGCTGCGGCGCGAGCTGAAGCGCGACGCGAAGCAGGAGGCGGCGTCCCTGCTGGTCGACGACAGCCCGCTCGCCCCGACCGGCCCGGTGCAGGACGACCGGCTGCGGCTGCTCTTCACCTGCTGCCACCCGGCGCTCGCCCTGGAAGCCCGAGTCGCCTTGACGCTGAGGCTGATCGGCGGTCTCACGGTCGCCGAGATCGCTCGCGCCTTCCTCGTGCAGGAGACGACGATGGCGCAACGGATCACGCGCGCCAAGGCCAAGATCAAGGCCGCGCACATCCCCTACCGCGTCCCTTCGGAGACCGACGTGCGGGCGCGCCTGGCCGGGGTGCTGGCGGTGGTCTTCCTGATCTTCAACGAGGGCTATCTCGCGACGTATGGCGACGAACCCCTCCGCGCCGACCTCTCCGACGAGGCGATCCGGTTCGGGCGGCTGCTGCACGCGCTGCTCCCGGACGACGGGGAGGTCACCGGGCTGCTCGCCCTCATGCTGCTGACCGACGCCCGCCGCGCCGCTCGCGTCGACGACGGTGGGGAGCTGGTGACCCTAGGGGAGCAGGAACGCGCGCGGTGGGACGCCGCGCTGATCCGCGAGGGGCACGTGCTCGTGCGCGAGTGCGTCGACGCGGTGGCGGCGGGAGGGGCGCCGCCTGGCCGCTATCAGCTGCTGGCGGCGATCAACGCCGTTCACACGCAGGCGCGTTCGGCGAGTGCGACCGACTGGGGGCAGGTGGTCACGCTATACGACCGGCTGGTGGCGCTGGACCCCTCGCCGATCGTCCGGCTCAACCGAGCGGTCGCCGTGGCCGAGCGGTATGGCGCCGCCCGGGGCCTCGCCGAGGTGGACGAGGTGGCCGCGGCCCTCGTCGGCTACCACGCCTTGCACGCCACCCGCGCCGACCTGCTGCGGCGGCTCGGACGCGAGGGGGAGGCACGGGCGGCCTACGACCGGGCGCTCGCGCTGACCGACAACCCGGCCGAGCAGGCCTACCTCGCCCGCCGCCGCGCCGACCTGGTCGGCTGAGCAGCCGGCGCGGGTGGTTACCTCTCGACCGCCCCGCCCGTCATCCCCCTGACGATGCCGACGGAGGAAGGTGGGGACATGGATGACGGGGCCGCAGAGCTCGGTGAGCAGGGAGGCGAGGACCTCCTCGCCGCGGCGTTCGACGCGCACCGGGGCCGGCTCGAGGCGGTCGCGGTGCGGATGCTCGGGTCACGCGCCTACGCCGAGGACGCCCTGCAGGAGGCGTGGTTGCGGCTGTCGCGGCAGGAGGCCGGGAGCATCGACAACCTCGGGGGCTGGCTGACCACGGTCGTCGGTCGTGTCTGCATCGACGTCCTGCGGTCCCGTGCGAGCCGGGGCGGGTCGGCATACGACCTGCACACCCTGCCGCTCGTCGTGGTCGAGGACGAGGGCCCGGCCCCGGAGGAGGAGGCGGTCCTCGCGGAGGCCGTCGGGCTGGCGATGCTCGTCGTGCTGCAGACCCTCACCCCGGCGGAGCGGCTGGCGTTCGTGCTGCACGACATGTTCGCGGTGCCGTTCGCCGACATCGGACAGATCCTCGGCCGGTCCACGGACGCCACCAAGATGCTGGCCAGCCGGGCCCGGCGCAAGGTCCGGCGGACGGAGGCGCCGGGCGACGGGCAGGCGGAGCGAGCGGTCATCACGGCCCTCCTCGCGGCGGCGCGGGAGGGTGACTTCGACCGGCTGCTCACGCTCCTGGACCCCGAGGTCACGCTGCGGGTCGAGGGGCCGCGCGGCACCAGCGTGCGCATCGGCGCGACGGACGTCGCGACCTCCGCCGAGCGCCATGCCCGCGGGCGCGCGGCGATCTCCCCGGCGACGGTCGACGGCCTGCCCGGGGTGGTGTTCCGCAGCAGGGACGGCAGGGCGTTCGCCGTGCTCGGGGTCTCCGTCGTGGACGGGCGCATCGCGGCGATCGTGGCGGTCAACGACCGCGTCCGGGTGCGGCCGGCGGCGTGCGAGACCGGCGGCCGGCGGGATGACGGTGTGACGTCGGCCGCCGGGCCCCCAGATCGCGATCATCAACGCCTTCAACCGGTTCAACGTGATGACCCGGCAGCAGGGCGGGCACTACGAGGTGGGCCAGTTGGCCTGAGTCACTGCGTGGCCGCGGCTCCGGATCACCAGCTGAGCAGCGTGGGGGCGGGGAGGTCGGCGAAGGCGGCGTCGACGCTGACCAGCGTCGCACCCTCGTGGATGGCGACGCTGGCCAGGAGCCGGTCGAAGGGGTCCCGGTGGGGCCAGGACATGCTGCCGGCCGTGATGGCGTGCTGGCCGGTCAGCGGCACCTCGACGGCTCCCATGTCGTCCAGGCGGCGGGGCCAGGCCTGGACGAGGCCGACGTCGGGGAGCTTGCCGAGCCGTGTCTTGGTGGCGATCTCCATCGCGGACACCGCAGACACCAGCAGGTCCACGGCCGGGTCGGCGAGGACCTCACGGACGCGGGCCGGAACGCGCTCCGGCTGCCCCAGCAGCCAGAGCATGACGTGCGTGTCGAGCAGGTACCTCACTCCCACGCCGCCAGATCCTCCTCGCTCAGCGGCGCGTCGAAGTCGTCCGGCACCTCGAACCGCATCGCCCCGAACGTCCGCGGCGATGGCGCGACCGCGGGCACCAGCCGGGCCACCGGCTGCTTGCCCCGCAGGATGGTGACCTCGTGCCCTGCCTCCACCTCGACGAGGATGCGCGAGAGGTGGGTCTTGGCGGACTGCACCGTGTGAGTGCTCATGCACCTAGTCTGGTTGACTAGGTTTGGTTGGTCAACCTCTGTCCTCGTCGGGCGCCAGAGTGAGGTCCGGTGGAGACTGCGATGACGGAGTGTGGCGGCGCGCGCGTGGAGGAGAGCTGATGCGCATCTATGGATTCACGGAGTATGGCGGGCCGGAGGTCGAGGGGTTCCTGGACGCCCCGGACCCGGTGGCCTCGACGCGGGCCGTGCTCGTCCGGATGCGTGCCGCCGGGCTGAACCCCGCCGACCTCAAGGTCCGCAGCGGGCAGCGCCAGGGCACGGTCGAGGTGCGCTTCCCGATGGCCCTGGGTCGTGAGGCCGCGGGGGCCGTGGTGCGGGACCCGTCGGGGAGGTTCCGCGCGGGTGAGCTCGTGTTCGGTTCGTGCGCATCGGGATTCGGGGCGCTGGGTGACCTGGTCCTGCTCGTCGTCGAGCAGACGGCGCGAGTGCCGGAGGGGGCGACCCCTGAGCAGGCGGCGTGCATCCCCGTCGCTATCGGGACGGCCTGGGACGCCCTCGCCGAGCTCGAGGTCGGGCCAGGGGACACGGTGCTGATCCTCGGGGCAGGCGGTGGCGTGGGGGTGCATGCGGTGCAGCTCGCACGCCACCTGGGCGCCCGCGTCATCGGGGTCGCCGGCGCGGGCAAGGCCGAGCTCGTCGCGAGCGCGGGTGCGGAGCACGTCCCCTCCGGGCCCGGGTGGAACGAGGCGGTGGCAGCGCTGGCCCCTGAGGGCGTCGACGCCGTGATCGATGCGGTCGGTGGGGACACGGTGCGCGAGGCGGCGACCCTGCTCCGTGACCCGGGGCAGATCCGCAGCTCGGCGGCACCCGCGCTCGCGTCCGAGCTCGGCGGGTCAGGAATCACGCGTCGCCGCGACGCCGGCGTGTATGCCGAGCTTGCCGAGCTGGTGGCGCGCGGCGTCATACAACCCGTCATCCACACGACCTATCCGCTGTCCGAGGCGGCGGCAGCCGTGGCCACGGTCGCGAGTGGGCATGCCACCGGCAAGACCGTCATCACCGCCGCGACGACCCACGATCTCTCGTGGAGAGGCGACAAACGGGGTTATGACGGTCGCATAACCCCCATCTGTCGCCTCTCAATGATGAGGGCCGCGGTCAGTCCGCGAAGGCTGACCAGCAGATGTCGTCGCGGCGGGCCTGGTCCTCGAGGACGAGCTGCCGCACCGGCGGCGGGAGCTGGTCGCGCTGCCAGTCCCGCTCGGCGCGGCCCGCGCCCGGGTCGTCGGGGCGCGCGGCACGAATCGCCTTGATGGCGTAGGCCGCCGCCCCGAGGTCGTGCTCGGCGACGTGGGGGACGCAGGCGGCCTGGCCCGCGGCATACGCCGCGAAGCGCGCTGCTCCCCTGAGTGGTCGCGCCGCTCCCATGGCGTGCCCACCGAGGGCGCGCGCCTGCATCATGGGCAGCTCGCCGCGCGCCCATCGGCGGGCGGCGTCGATCGCCTCCCGCGGTCGCGGGTCGTCGGGCCGCTGCGCCTCGAAGAGGGGCAGGACGTGCTCGGCGCAGGTCGCGGCCCAGAGGGCGAGGAGCTGGTGGTCGTCGTCGGTGAGGGTGCCACCGCGGCGGATGGTCACCATGCGCGGGTCGCGGACGGCGGGGAGGATCACCGGTCGTCACCGCAGCGGGCGCGAGGGCGCGTCACATCGCCAGCCGCCCGTCGACGACGACGATCGTGTCGCCGCCGATCCAGATCTCCTGGCCGTCGTCGTGCACGTGCACCCGTCCGCGGCGCCCGATCTGGCTGCCCTGCGCGACGACATACGACTGGGGCACCTCCTCGCGCTCGCGGAGCCACTGCGCGAGCGCGCCGTTGAGGCTCCCGGTGACCGGGTCCTCGTATGTCGGCCCGAAACCCCTGACCTCATAGGCGCACTCGCCTCCGGGTGCCTCCAGGCCGATGACCCCGATGCGCAGGTCGCCCCGATCAGCCTGGGGGTGCAGGGAGCGGACCGCGTCGGCGTCGCGCAGCTGCACCAACCGCCACTGCGGGCCGTTGGCACCCCAGGCGTGGGCGACGATCTCGGTCGGGTCGATCGCGAGAGCCGTTGCGACGGTGGCCACCTCGTCGTCGGTTAGCGGCCCGGTGCGCGTCCGCGGTGGCGTGGCGAAGGCCAGCCGGTCCTCCTCCAGGCGCACCGGGACCAGCCCCGCGTCGCACTCCTGGACCAGCCGGCCGGGCGTCCTGGGCGTGCCGCCGAGCTCCAGCCAGGCGCGGGCCGACCCGATGGTCGGGTGCCCGGCGAAGGGGTACTCCTGACTGGGGGTGAAGATGCGGATGCGGTAGTCGGCCTGCGAGCTCGTCGGCGGGAGCAGGTAGGTCGTCTCGGAGAAGTTCGTCCACGCCGCGAGGCGCTGCATCTGCTCGGTGGTGAGTCCGTCAGCGTCGGCGACCACGGCGAGCGGGTTGCCGGTGAGCCGGCCGGAGCCGAACACGTCGACCTCGAGGAACCGTCGCATCATGCGGCTCATTGTCCTGCAGGTCGCCGGGCCATCCGCGTCAGGAGCGCAGGACCTTGTCCATCGCCTTGCCCCTGGCCAGCTCGTCCACCAGCTTGTCGAGGTAGCGGATCTGCTGCATGAGCGGGTCGTCCACGTCCTCGACGCGGACGCCGCACACGACGCCCTTGATCAGCCGGGCGTCGGGGTTGAGGCGGGCGTCCGCGAAGAAGTCCGCGAACGTCGTGCCCGACTCCAGGTGTCGGGTGAGCTCGGCCTGGTCGAAGCCCGTGAGCCACCGGATGACCTCGTCGAGCTCGGCCGTGGTGCGCCCCTTCTTCTCGGCCTTGGTGACGTAGTGGGGATAGACCGAGGCGACGCTGGTGGTGAAGATGCGACTCATGGTCCAGGAGGCTAGCCGCTCCTGCTCCTGGTCCTGCATCAGATGCGATAGCATCAGATACATGCGAACCACCCTGAGCATCGACGACGATGTGCTCTCAGCCGTCAAGGAGCGGGCACGCAGCGAGGGGCGCACCGCAGGGGAGGTGCTGTCGGCGCTCGCTCGGCAGGCACTGACCAGCTCATCTCGTCCTGTCTCGAACCGCCGCAACGGATTTCCCATCCTGCCGGCCCGAGGGGTCACCGTGTCCGACGCCGCCGTCGACCGCATGCGTGACGAGGAGGGCGTGTGAGCCGCTCGCTCCTCGACGTGAATGTCCTGATCGCCCTGATGGACCCCGACCACGTCGCCCACGAGCGCGTCCATGACTGGGCCGCGGGCGGTCTCGAGGATGGGTGGGCGACGTGTGCGTTGACCCAGAACGGTTTTGTCCGTGTCATCAGTCAGCCGCGCTATCCCAGCCCCGTGCCGGTGGCGGCTGCGGTCGAGGTGCTTGCCGGAGCGACGGCGGACCCTCGGCACGAGTTCTGGACGTGCGAGATCGAGCTGACCGACGCGTCGATCACTTCCTCACGGCTCGTGGGACACCGACAGATCACGGACGTGTACCTCCTGGCCCTCGCTGTCGCCCAGCAGGGCTCGCTGGTGACCTTGGACGGGCGGATAGACCTCACGACGGTGGACGGCGCCGACGACCGCAACCTGGTGGTGCTGTGACGCGAGTTGAGGTCATGCGGGGGCCACGGAGTCGGTGATGCCTCGCGACTGCCGACGCCCGCCGAGACGCGTCGACGCCCTGGCCAGCACGATGGACGGGTGCCGGACGTCATCGCTGATCTCGCCGCGACCATCGACTCCACCTGCCGCCTCAGCGGGCAGTTCACGCTGCGCAGCGGTCTGACGGCGACCGAGTAACGGTCCACCCCTGCGCCCACGAATCCGCCTCCCACCGCCCGTCACTCACGCAGGCGAGGTCGTCTATCAGGGCGCGTCGCTCGGCGTGGACCAATGCCCAGGTGTCGGTCTGGCTCCAGCCTGTCGTCCTCCGGCAGCGACGACAAGCCTCATGCCGTATGCCGTCTGCCGCCCGCTCTCGGCGCCGCGAGGTGACTCGGACCTGGAGGTGCTCGCGGCCAGGCGCGGGTGGGCGTGGTGGGTGGTGTGCGGGGTGGAAGTGACTGTGTGTCATGGGTTTTGGACGGGTGGGTGTGCGGCGCGGGGTCGCTCGGGCGCACCGCGTCAATGTCCGCGCGACCAGGTGACTCGATCTGTTGTTCCCAACGCGTGTTCGATAGAATCGGGGCCATGTCCTACCTCGAGGTGACCGCCGCGACCGAGGCCCTGCCGGGCCTGGTCGAGGTGGTGCGCACCCTGGTCGAGGGCATGGACCACGTGCAGACCCAGGACCTGGGACAGGCCGGGGCGCTGCTGACCGCGGCGCGGGGCCTGGTCCTGTCGTGCGCGGCCGAGGCCACGACCCGCGGCAGCGTCCGCGAGTCCGGGTCGGGTCGACCGCGCACTGGTTGACCGACCAGGGCACGGGCCTGACCCGGGTCGACTCGTTCGTGATGCGGCGGGCGTTGCTGGCGTGCGACGCGCCGGCGCTGGCCCGGCTGCGTGAGGGCTTGCTGTCCGGGCGGGTCACCCCGGCCGACGCGGTGCACGCCGCGCGGGTGCACGCCGAGCTGGTCGGGGCGCTAGACCCGGCGTTCCACGAGCAGGTCGCGGCCGGGGTCGCGGACCTGGCCGGGCGGGTGGACGCGCGCGCGGAGCTGGACGGGTTCCGCACGACGATGTTGGCGCGGTACGCCACGGTCGCCGACCAGGACCGGCGGGACGCGCACGAGCAGTCCCGGCGGGGGATGTCGACGTTCACTCCGACCGGGGACGGGTTGTGGGCCTTCCGCGGGATCGTCGGGGATGTCGACAAGGCGCGCCTCGCCGCGGCGCTGACCGCGTTCAGCGCCCCGCAGGCCGCCACGTTGCCGGATGGGAGCGTGGTCCGCGACGAGCGGACCGCGGCGCAGCGCCGCCTGGACGCGTTGTTGACGATCACCATGATCGCGGCGTCGGCGGCCACGCGCGGCCCGATGGGCGCGACCGCGCGGGTGTCGCTGGTGCTGACCCCGGCCGCGTTGCTGCTGCCGTGCGAGCACCGCGCCAAGGACGCGTTCGGGATCTGGCGGGCCGTCCCGGGGCAGGAGTGCGACTGCCCGCTGCCCGACGCGACCCGCGACGACCTCGGCGCGGTGCTGGGGCCGCGCGCGGCGCGGGAGCTGACCTGCGGCGCGGACCTGACCCCGGTGTGGCTCGACCCGCTCGGGCGGCCGGTCGACGTGGGCCGCACCACCCGGTTGGCGACCGCGCGGCAACGACGAGCGTTGGAGGTCCGCGACGGCGGGTGCAGCTTCCCCGGGTGCGACGCCCCCGCGTCCTGGTGCCAGGCCCACCACATCACCCACTGGGCCGACGGCGGCGCCACCGACGTCGACAACCTGGCCCTGCTGTGCGGGCACCACCACCGGTACATCCACACCCACCACATCACCGGCCGCGTCACCCCCGACCAGTCCCACGTCCACTGGGACGTGATCCACACCTGGACCGGCTGGCACCCCGCCCCACCCCCCAACCCCGGCGCCGACCCACCCGGCGGGCACCCCACACCACCACCAGACAGCGACCCACCGGACAGGCACGCCCTCACCGCCTGACCACCAAGACCACCCACCCCGACACACCCGCCCACCCGGACAGCCACCCCAGGCTGCTCGGGCAGAGGCGCGTCATGGGTGCTGGTGCTCGTGGCCGGCGCCGTCGCCCGGGTCGTGAACGCCCGCCGCCGTCCTCGCTGAGCGACGGGTGCGGCGGGCGCTCACGGCATACGGCGATCTCGTCAGCTCCCGGCGCGCTCGGCCCCCGTCCGCACCAGGGCCGCGGTCTGCGCGACGATCACGCGCCGCCACGCGTCGAAGGTCGGGTCGCTCGGCGCGAACCGGTTGCCCTCGTCGAAGTGCTGCATGATCGGCGTGTGGATGTGCCCGGCGGGGATGTCACGTCCGAGTCGGTCGCGCAGCAGCGTGTTGCGGTAGCCCGACTCGTTGGACAGGTAGGTGCCACCGCCCCCGGCGTACGCGCACGACCCCTGCGAGGGAGGGGTGCCCGGCTGGGAGGGCTGCATCCCGCCGTCGGGCGCCGCGTTGCGCGTGACGCGCTCGGGGGAGTCGCAGCGCGGGAACTCCGTGAAGCTGGTGTTGCGGATCACCGGGAAACCCTGACCGGCGGTCCACGGCGCGCCCGGCGGAGGTGTCAGGTTGGCGCCAGTCCCGCCGTCGATCATGCGCTGGAAGGGCAAGGACGCCGTCGTCCACTGCGGCGGGTCGAACAGGTCGAAGACGCGCGGGTTGCCCCAGCGCGCCGGCGGCTGCGTGTTGCAGCCGGGGTTGTTGATCGCCAGCTGCGGGACGCCGCCCACCGGCCGGCAGGGCCAGCTGCCGTCGTTGCCGGCGGAGACGCCGTGGTAGCGGCCGTTCCACACCTCGAGGTCGAACCGACCCTCGCGCCCCTGGCTCATGGTGAACGACGAGGTGAGGGCCCGCGGGCCCGGCTTCATGTGCGGGCCGACGGTGTCCTCGATCCACCCGGCCGCGAACTCCGTGTAGTTGACCGGAAGGACGTAGGCGTGCACCACCTGGCGACGGCCGTCCGCCCCGACGCGGGTCGTGCCGTCGATGGCGAGAGCCGTTGCGCCCGAGGGGTTCCCGTGGCGGATGTTGTTGCCGGCAGCGCCCGGCGCGTCACCGGCGTCGCCGCCGTCGAGCGTGTAGGGGTCGAAGCCGCTGGCGAGGACCCGCGCAACCCGCGGGCCGGCGGGGTAGGAGATGTCCGTCATGCCGCGGGAGGCCTTCTCGAAGGTCTCGATGATCTGCTCGCGCTCGGCCGCCGTGATGCCGCCGCGAGGGCGCCACTGCCGCAGCGCCGCCGTCACCTGCAGGCGGGTCCAGTAGAGCGGCCGGTCGTCGCTGCGCGGCAGGCTGCCCCGGACGGCGCCCGTGGACTGCACGCGCCGGACGGCGGCCTGCCACAGCGCGCGGCCCTCCTGCTCGGCGAGCCTGCGCGCCGCCCGGGCGTCGCGGGTGCGGCACAGGCGGTCGACGACCTGGGGAGCCACACGCTCGAAGCCCCCACCGGCGATCATTTCCTGCGCGAACGGCATACGGCTCAGTCGAGACGGTGCAGCGGGGTCGGGCATCCGCGCGGCGAGGCGCTGCTCCTCGACGGTGAGGGGGACGGTGCGGTCGAGGCAGCCGGCGGACAGGGCGGCGGTGGGGCCGGGGCGGGACGTGGCAGGAGCGGTGGAGCCGACGGGGGTGGCCTGCGCGTATGGCGCCAGGGCGGTCGCCCCCAGCGCGGCCACGGACAGGGCTGCGGCGGCGCGATTCTCGAGGGTGCGGCGGTGCGACATGGGAGTCTCCTTGGCTCGTCGTCGAGTTCGCGTGATCGTGTCACCGCGGGGGAGGGCCCGGCAAGGCCGTGTCCGAAACGACTCATTCGTTTCAGCAGCTGAGTGCTGGGACCGGCTGGCGACGGACCGGGTTCGCCCCTCGTCTGCCGTCTGCCGCGCCGTGGTACGTAGTCGAGGAGGTCTTCGCGCGCCTGTTCGGGGTCCGCGACACCAGAGCCTCGCACCTGGATCCCGAGGTCGGTCGGATCCTGCGGACCCCGGTCGAGCTGCGCGAAGCCGTCTACCAGCTCGCGACGCTGATCGGCTTCCCGTGCGCGGTCAACGCCATCCGCCTCCTCGGCGAGCACCTCCGCGACCAGGAGCGGGAGCAGGAGCGGGAGCAGGAATGACGGCCGGAGGGGGTCAGCGGCGCCGCAGGAACTCCGCGGCGCGGGCGATGTAGCCGGGCCGATCCTCGAAGTAGGCGCCGCAGTGCTCGACGCCCTCCACGATCCGCAGCTCGCAGCCCTCGCCGGCCGCCTCCGCGAGACGGTGGGCGTGCTCGACGGGGATGACGGAGTCGTCGGTGCCGTGGACGAGGAGCAGCGGTCGCGGCGCGATCGCCGCGACGACCTCGACGGGCTCGACCTCGTGGAACCGGTAGCCGTAGCGCAGGTGCGTCGCGCGATCCACCAGGTCCACCAGGGGCATCGGCGGCAGCCGCAGCCCGCGCGCCGCCGCCGCGACCACCCCACGCACGTCGGCGAAGGAGGAGTCGGCGATGACACGGGCGACCCGCTCGTCCCGCGCAGCCACGAGGATGGACACGGCGGCACCCATCGAGAAGCCGACGACGTCGATCTCCGCGTCGGGGCGCCGCTCGGCCACCAGGTCGATCGCCGCCTCGAGGTCGCGCTGCTCGTAGTGCGCCAAGGACTGCGGCCCGTCGGCGGACGCCCCGTTGCCGCGGAAGTCGAACATCAGGACCGTGAAGCCTGCCCGCCACAGCCCCGGCCCGATGCCGAGCATGTCGGCCTTGTTGCCGCGATGGCCGTGGCAGACGATGACGACCTGCTCCGAGCCCGGCCGGTCGAGCCACCACCCGGCGAGTCGTATGCCGTCCGCCGCCGTGAACGTCACGTCCTCGGAGTCGACCCCCACCTCGAACGGCGTGAACCCGTAGTCGAGCGCCGGCCGCTGGGGTCCGCTGATCTGTCGGGCGGCGAGCAGGGCGCCGACCCCCAGGCCGGCGACCGCGCCGACACCGAGGGCCGCGAGGCCGGTCGTGGTGCGCATGCGCTCACCCTAGTGGCGCATGGGGAGTCATCGAGGGGCCGTTGGCACATGCTCTGCGTGCTGGTGCTGCCCCCGCGCTCGCGACAGCAGAGCCGCGGAGTGCTCCGACACGATGCTGTCGGCGCGTCGAGCCAGCTGGGCGCCCTCTTGCGTCTGCAGGACGAGGACGCGTCGGCGATCTCCGTCGGTGGCGCGGCGGTGCACCAGACCACGGTCCACCAGGGAGTCGACCAGGCGTGTGGTGGTGGCCGCGGGTGCACCCAGACCCTCGCCCAGGTCAGTCATCGTGACGCCGGAGAGCGGGTCGAGGCGCCGGAGTGTGCGCCACTGGTCGACCGTCAGGCCCAGGTCGGGCTCGAGGATGCTGGACAGGTCTCTGGTCAACGAGCGGGCCGCCGTCAGCAGGTCATCCACGGGGCACGGCCGGTCGGGCATCGCCATGGGTCCTTTCTGACGTCAGTCGTCCGACCATACTTGACCCGATGCCTGACTCTCCCCTGATCGTGGACTACCTCGACTCGCTCGTCCTCGGGCCGTCGGGGGAGTTCCGCGTGGCCCTGGCCCTGCCCCGGTCCGGGGCCCTGGGGCTGGCCCGGCCGGCCGCCCTGGCTGCGTCCCTCCTGGCGGCCGAGGAGATCAACGACGCGGGCGGAGTCCGGGGCCGTCGGCTCACGGTGACGCTCGTGGATGCCGGTCAGTCGCCGGCAGGCAGCGCCCGGGAGCTGGGCCGGCTGGTCGACGCGGGGTCTGTCGACGCCGTCGTCGGCTTCCACACGAGCGATGTCCACCGGGCCCTCGAACCGGTCGCCTCCGGCCGCGTTCCCTACGTCTTTGCCGCCCCGCACGAGGGCGGGTCCAGGCTGCCGGGGGTGGGGCTGATCGGCCCTGACCCCCGCCGCCAGCTGGCCGCTCCGGTCCGATCCCTCGTGGACGCGGGTCTTCGGAGCTGGGCACTGGTGGGTAATGACTACATCTGGCCGCAGGCGGTGCACCGGATGGCGACCCGGCTCGTGCGGGAGGCGGGCGGCGTGGTGCGCGGCTCGACCCTGGTGCCGCTCGGGGAGGTCGACGGCGAGCGTCTCGTCGACTGGCTGGGCGGCATCCGGGTGGACGTCGTCCTGCTCTCGCTGGTGGGGCGCGATCTCGCGCACTTCAACCGGGCGTTCGCCGGGTCGCGGCTGCTGGGCAAGGTCGTCAGGGTGTCGGGCTCGCTGGACGAGGTGGGTCTCCTCGAGGTGGGAGGTGACGGCAGCGGAGAGCTGTATGCCGCGATGGACTGGTACGTCGGTGACAGTGCCGACGGGTTCGCGGCACGCTACGCGGCTCGCTGGGGGGCTGCCGCGCCGCAGCTGGGTGTCTACGCGCGCGGGTGCTACGACGCGCTCCACTCCGTGTCGTCGGCAGCTCGAGCGGGCGGCCTGTCCGCCATACGACCCGGCGCCGGTCTGCCGCCTCTGCCGGCTCGCCCCTCGAGGCTGGCGTGCGCGGACGGGCTGGACCTCGTCCCTGTCGCCTCCGTCTGACCGAGATCTGAGAAGGCCTTGCCGCTTTGGTGGACCCGGCCGGATGATCCTTCCATCTGGAATCGTTCCATCTGACACTAGGAGTGGCCGTGAGCACCACATCCACGCCCTCGCACGACCACCACGGCCAGCACACGCTGGAGGAGTTCGGCTACAAGCAGGAGCTGCACCGGTCCCTGACCTTCACCGACCTGCTCGTCTACGGCCTCATCTTCATGGTGCCGATCGCGCCGTTCGGCATCTTCGGCAGCGTCTACCAGTCCTCGGGCGGGATGGTCGCGCTGACCTATGCCATCGGCATGCTCGCCATGATGTTCACCGCGAACTCCTACGCCCAGATGGTGCAGGCGTTCCCGATGGCCGGCTCGGTCTACACGTATGCCGGACGCGGGTTCCGTCCGTGGGTGGGCTTCCTCACCGGGTGGGTGATCCTGCTGGACTACGTGCTGATCCCCGCCCTGCTCTATCTCGTGGCGAGCGTCGCCATGAACTCGATCGTGCCGGGCATCCCCGTGCCCGTGTGGCTCGTGGCCTTCATCGTGCTCAACACGATCGTGAACTACATGGGCATCGAGATGACCGCAAAGGTCAACAAGGTCATGCTGCTCGCCGAGCTCGTGGTGCTGGGGATCTTCCTGGTCATCGGTCTCGTGGCGGTGGCCCAGGGCAAGGGCAACGGGTTCAGCCTGGACGCGTTCTTCAACCCCGGCACCTTCACCTGGCCCCTCGTCCTGGGAGCCGTCTCTGTGGCCGTCCTGTCCTTCCTCGGGTTCGACGGCATCTCGATGCTCGCCGAGGAGAACCGCGAGGGCACCAGGACCATCGGGCGCGCCATGGTCGCCGCGCTGCTGCTCGCGGGCACGCTCTTCATCGTCCAGACCTGGGTCGCCAGCATGCTGGTACCGGACGCTCCGGCCCTGCTGGCCAACGGTGATCCGGACGGCACCGCGTTCTACGACGCGGCCCGGGTCGGTGGTGGCGCCTGGCTGGCCACCCTCACCGCGATCGCCACAGCGATCGCCTGGGGTTTCGCCAACTCCCTGGTCGCGCAGGCGGCCACGTCCAGGCTGCTCTACGCGATGGCGCGTGACCGCCAGCTGCCGTCCTTCCTCGCCGTGGTGAGCAAGCGGCACGGGGTCCCGGTCAACGCCACCTTCGTCACGGCTGCCGTGTCCCTGGTCGTCGGGCTGTACATGGCCGCGCGGGACGACGGGATCACGCTCCTCAGCACCCTGGTCAACTTCGGCGCCCTGTCGGCCTTCCTCGTGCTGCACCTGGCCGTGATCAACCACTTCGTCCGTCGCCAGGGCAGCCGCGACTGGCTGCGGCACCTGGTCTACCCGCTGATCGGCTTCGGGATCCTGCTCTTCGTGGTGATCAATGCGAAGGTGGCCGCGCAGGTCCTGGCCTTCGTGTGGCTGGCCATCGGCGTCGTCATCCTGCTCGTCTTCAAGTCCCGCAACCGAGAGCCGCAGCTGGCCGGCATGGAGGATTCGTGATGACCGAGGTGTTCTCGCTCGAGCCCACCGCTGACAACGTCGCCTACACCTTCGGGGGCCATGCCCCGCGGTTGCGGGTGCCCGCCGGGTCGATCGTCCAGGTCGACACCGAGGACTGCTTCGGCGGACGCATCCGCACCACGGAGGACCTGCCCTCGCAGGTGTGCGACCTCGCCCACCTCAACCCGGTGACCGGGCCGATCCATGTCGAGGGGGCCGAGCCCGGCGACACGCTGGCGGTGCACTTCGCCGAGATCCGACCCCGTCGTGACTGGGCCGTGTCGTCGACCTTCCCGCACTTCGGTGCGCTGACCTCGACCGGCACCACGGCGATGCTGCACGACGCGCTCGAGGAGCGAGTCTGGGTCTACGACGTGGACACCACCCGCGGCGTATGCCGCTACCAGGCCCGGCGCAGCGACTTCAGCGTCGAGCTGCCCCTGGACCCGTTCCACGGGACGGTGGGCGTGGCGCCGGCGGCCGGCGAACGCACGATGTCCATCACGCCCGCCGCGCACGGCGGCAACATGGACACCCCCGAGCTGCGGTCCGGCACGACGGTCTATCTCCCTGTCAACGAACCAGGCGCGCTGCTCGCCATCGGCGACGGGCACTGCCGACAGGGCGAGGGCGAGGTGTGCGGGACGGCCGTCGAGGCGGCCATGTCCACGACGATCGTGGTCGACGTCATCAAGGGGAGCCCGCTGTCGTGGCCGCGCCTGCAGGACGACACCTTCATCATGTCCACGGGCTCCACGAAGCCCCTGGAGGACGCCTTCCGGGTGAGCCAGCGCGACATGGTGCTCTGGGTCTGCGAGCTGACCGGCCTGGACCTGCTCGATGCACTCCAGCTGGTCAGTCAGGCGGGCCTGGCGCCCGCGGGCAATGTCGTGGACACCAACTACACGATGGTCGCGAAGATGCCCACGCAGCTGCTGGGTGGCGGTGCAGCAGTCTTCGACGGAGTCCATGCACGTCTCGCGGACGTGGCGCGCCAGCACCTCGCGCACCGATGACAGGAGACGCTCGCGCGAGCGCCAGACGGTGATCGCGCTTGACCTCCCGGGCCTCTCGCCATGCGTGGCGGTGTCGAGATCGGGTGAGTCTGGTGATGGCCTACCCACCGCAAACTCGCCCGATCTCGAGCATCGGTGGATCGGTGCGGAGGTGATCGCCGAGCACATGACCCGCGCGACCTCCGCCGGCCCCCTCTGCCTCGCTGCCTGAGCAGCGTCAGGCCTGGTCATCCGTGCGGGCCGTGACGAGGGCATCCACCACGCCGTAGTCCAGCGCACCCTCGGGCGGTGGGGACGGAAGGGTTTGCAGGGTCGTTGGGGGTTGCGGGGTGTGTCGTCGGGGGCGGGGCGATCATGGGTCAAGGTGATCGTTATCGGTCACTCCGTCCTGGGCGCGGTAGATGGCCTCGGTGACGGTGTCGCGCAGCTCGATGAAGTTGGCTTGCGAGCGCAGTTCCGGCACTGCCACGCCGTCGGAGGTCAGCTGCACGGGGAGGTCCAACATCACCCTGCCCGGGCGGGCGGTCATGACGAGCACCCGCGTCCCCAAGAAGATCGCCTCCTCGACATCGTGAGTGATGAAGACGACCGTCGTGCGTCGCTCGCGCCAGATCTGGCTCAGCTCCATCTGCATCCGCTCCCGGGTGAGGGCATCCAGTGCGCCGAATGGCTCGTCCATGAGGATGACGTCGGGTGCGTTCGCGAGCACGCGGGCGATCTGCGCGCGCTGCTGCATGCCACCCGACAGCTCGTAGGGCTTGCGGTCGGCAAACTTCGTCAGCCCCACCATTTCCAGGTACTGGTCGGCCACCGCGCGGCGTTCGGCCTTGGCGACCCCGCGCAGGCGCGGGCCGAGCTCCACGTTCGCGCGGGTGGTGAGCCACGGGTACAGGTTGGCCTGCTGGAACACCACACCGCGATCTCTATCGGGTGCCACGACCGGCGCGCCGTCCGTCAGCACCCGGCCGGTGGTGGGTTGGTGGAAGCCGGCGAGCATCTGCATGAGCGTGCTCTTGCCACAGCCCGACGGGCCGACGATGCAGACGAACTCGCCCTCGTCGATCGACAGCGTGGTGGACGCCAGGGCCTGCACGCTGTCACCGGAGTCGGTGCGGTAGGTCTTGGTCACCTCCTCGAACTCGATCTTGTGCCGCGCCCCCGGTGCACCGGACGCCGGCGTGGGTGCCGGGCTGATGCTCGTCATGAGGCCACCTTCGTGATCGCGGTGGTGTAGACGCCAGCTGTGTAGGCGTTGAGCGAACCGACGGCGTCCACCCCCTGTTGGGTCTTGAGGAACTGGGCGGTCGCCAACAGCTGGCTGGGCAGCTTCTTGACGAGCGACACCTGCTGTTTCGCGGTCGGATACACATAGCCCTTGAGCTGTGTGGTCACCGAATCCGTCGTGCTGCCGAGCTCCACGGCGATGGACTGCGCCGCGGTGTCGGGATGCGCAGCGAGTTGGCCCACGGCGTAATCCTCCACGCTGGTCCACGTCTCCATGAACGAGGCGTTCGACTGGATGAACGAGGTGGTGGCGCCCTCCAGGTCGAAGGTCGGGTGCCCGGAGGCCGCGGTGGCGTCACTGCCGGTGATGATGTGGCCGGTCGTGGTGAGCTGGCTGAGCACGGGGTCCCAGACCCAGGCGGCATCCATCTGGTTGCCCTGCCATGCCGCCATCATCTTGTCCGGTGCGAGGTTGACCAGTTTGACGTCGGTGCTGCTCAGGCCCGCGGCGCTGAGCGCTTGCAGCAGGCTGTAGTGCGATGTCGACCCGAACGGCGTCGCGATCGTTTTGCCCCTGAGCTGCTGAATCGACGTGACGCCGGATTCGCGCACCACCAGTGACTCGGCCTTGCCGATGATGTCGTCGATCCACACCACCTGTATGGCGATGTCGAGCGGGGCGGAGAGGGCCTTGGTGGCGGGGCTCGATCCGAGGGTGGCCAGGTCGACGGAGCCTGAGCCGAACGCCTGCACGACGTCGGCACCGGAATCGAACTTCAGCCACGAGATGGTGGCGTGCGGGAAGCAGTTTTCCAGCCAGCGTTGATTCTTCACCAGCAGGTTCGCATTCGGCACAGCTTGGTAGCCGATGCGCACAGTGCCGGTGACGTCGCTATTGGTCGTCACGGGGCAGGTGGTGGTGCTCAGGGAGGCGTTCGCGTTGGCCTCGGCCTCCTGGGCGGTGGTGCATCCGGTGAGCACACCGGTCCCCAGCAGTGCCACGGCCGCGGCTGCTGCCAGGGCATGCAGGCTCCTGCTCCGGGCGGGTGATGCGGAGGGTGAGGGCACGGTGCCACTCCTTGGACTGGTGACATGGGCAGGGCGGGCGGTGGGCTTGTGCGGTCTGGTCATGCGCGTCCCTGCCATGGCACCAGCAGCGAGGTGATGCGCTTGATCAGCGCGTCGAGCAGGATCGCCGCGATGCCGATCACGATGATGCAGGCAATGGTCAAGGGTGTCTGCAGCTGGGTGCCGGACAGGTAGGCGAGGCCACCGATTCCCGGGATGCCGTTGTTGAGTTCCGCCGCCACGACCGTGGTCCAGGCGAACCCGGTGGCGAGCCGGACGCCGCTCATGATCGACGGCAGGCTGGCGGGCAGAATCACGAACCGCAGCACCTGCATCCTGCTGGCGCCCAGGCTTTGGGCCGCGTGGACGCGATCACTGCGGATGCCCTTGACACCGTCGATGGTCGCCAGGGCAATCGGTGGGAAGGCAGCCAGGAACAGCAGCCAGATCTTGGAGGTGTCACCGATTCCGAACCAGACGATGAGCAGGCCGATGTAGCCGAGCGGCGGCAGGGACCGCAGGAAGCTCAGGTAGGGCTCCACCAGCCGATCGAGCACCGGGACGAGTGCCATCGCGAAACCCAGCAGCACTCCCACCGCGATGCCGGCGAGGACGCCGATGCCGATGCGTTGCAGGCTGGCCAGCAGGTGCTCCCACAGGAAGTAGCCCTGCTCGCCGCAGACGACGCGCGGGTTGCCGGCCGCGATCGGACGGCAGGAGTTCGCCTCCATGAAGGCGCGTACCACCGACTGGGGGCTGGGCAGGAACAGGGGCTGGATCATCTTGCTGCCGGTGAGGGCCCACCAGACGAACAGGACAACCAGGAAAGCGGCAAGGTCGGTGCCCCAGAGCCTCAGGCGGGTGCGTCCCGGCCAGGGAGGCCGCCGACGGGTGGGCTCGTCCGGACCGGACGAGGGGCCCGGCCCGGACTGGGCCAGTTCAGACGCGGTGGCGGCTCGCGTCGAGGCGGTGGGGCTGGTGACTGGCTTGGCGGTCATGGCGTAATGGGCTCAGGCGTACGCGTGTGCGGGCGTCCGAGTGCCACGACGAGGCCGGCGATGGCAACGGTGCCGATGATCAGCCCGGGTGGTGGGGCGCCGAGCAGCGCGAGTGTTTCGAGGGCAGCGAGGCCCGTGACGGTGAGGGACATGCGCAGGCTTCCTGTGAAGGCGGAGGGGAGGGCATTGATGGCAGCACGGGTGCGAACCGACCGCGGGTTCTGCGGGCGTGGGTCCGTTTCCGCGGTGCAGAGGCCACCACGGACACGGGCCTGATGTGCGGACTGCGTCAGCGACCGGGCACACCAGCCGGACCTTGGGGAACGTCCCCGCGTAGGGTCACGCGTCGCATCACCCGGGGTGCCGTGTAGTCGCGATTGGCGTAGTGGGCGGTGCTGCGGTTGTCCCAGATACCGACGTCGCCCGGCGACCAACGGTGCCGCACGAGGTGCTCCGGCTTCGTGAGGTGGGCATACAGCAGGTCGAGGATGGCGCGGCTCTCGGCATCGGAGACCCCGACGATGTGGGAGGTGAACCCGGGCTGCACGAACAGCCCCTTCTCACCGGTCTCGGGGTGCACCCGCACCACCGGGTGCTCGACGGGCGGGATGCTGGTCACCTCGACGCCGTCCCACACATTGCCGCGGTTCTCGTGCCGACGCAGGTAGGCACCCCACTCCCGGTTGCCGTCGTGGACTGCGGTGAGCTGGTCAACCAGGTGCTGCACCGGCTCCGCCAGCGAGCGGTAAGCGGCCTGGCTGTCGGCCCACTGCGTGTCACCGCCGGTGGGCGGCAGGGTCACGGCGCGCAGGATGGAGCCGGCCGGCGGGCGCTGCACGAAGGTGACGTCGGTGTGCCAGACGTCGGAGAAGCTGAATTCGGGGTCGGTGCTGTCGATGTTGTAGATCTCGGCGCGGCTGCCGTTCGACTTGGCGACAGGGTGGCCCGCGGTCAGGTCGCCCAGGCGATTGCCCAGCGCCACCTGGTCGTCATCAGTGAGCTCCTGGCCGGAGAAGAACAGCACCTTGTGCCGCAGCAGGGCCTCGTGGACAACGGCGACGTCGCTGTCAGTCAACTGGCGCAGGTCGACGGCGCGCACCCTGGCCCCGATGCAGGGACCGAGCGGTTCGATGCGCGGGCCAAGGTTGGTTGTGCCGGTGGTGGGCTTGTCAGTGGTGATGGTCATGGGAATTCCTCTCGCGGAAGAACCGGGGGTGCTTTGAGGGACGGACGCGGTGTGGCTGGTTCAGCCGCTGATGGTCTCGTCGGAGGCGCGTCCGGCCAGGCGAAGCAGGGTGCCCCTGGTGATGCCGACGAGGGAGATGAGCACGCTGCCGGCCAGCACCAGCGGGGTGCAGATCCGTGCGGCGACGTTGGTCACGTGGACCCAAGGCCGTGCTGAGGGACCATGCATGTGTGCGGACTGCAGCTGGCACGCCGCTGGCTGCTGCGGACTAACGGGACGAACGTCAGGATCAGCGACAGAGCGCCGAGGAGACCCGCAGGAGGTCGACGTGACGACGAGCGGTGAGGTACCTACCGACGGGCCGGGACATCCCCGGTCGGTGCTGCATGCCCACCGTGGCGCGCGTCAGCACATCGTGGTGCCGTGCGGTGTGGAGCATCGCGAAATCCTTCATCGTCGTTTCCTAGTTAGTACATCGGTTTTATAGGATTTAGCCCGAGGGTGCAACCGACGGTCCCCAACTGTCCGGATTGCAGGACGCACTTCAACCTCGGGGAGTCCGGTCCTAGGCGACACCCACCCCGGTCCGTGAGCGCGGTGCTGGCAGAATGCTCCATCGTGAACGTGTCCACCCGCGTCGAATACGCCGTACGGGCGCTGCTGTACCTCGCCGCCCAGCCTGGCTCGTCGTCGGTGGCCGCCATCGCCGAATCGCAGAACATCCCGCGCAAGTTCCTCGCGGCGATCCTGGCCGACCTCAGGCGTGACGGGTTGGTCACCAGCCAGCGCGGACCGGCAGGCGGATACCAGCTGGCCGAGGACCCTTCAGAAGTGTCGATCGGCGAGATCTTCCGCGCGGTCGACGGACCGCTGGCCCGGGTCCACGGGCTACGGCCGCACGAGACGTCCTACGAGGATCTGGCCAGCCACCTTCCCGAGCTATGGGTCGCATTGCGCGTCGCACTACGGCAGGTGCTCGACGACGTGAGCCTCCAAGACGTCCTGAGCGGGCGGTACCCCGAGCACATCCGACAACTGCTCACCGCGCCAGACGCTTGGCAAAACCGCTGACCCCTGTCGAACCCGACCACCCCCACGTCACATCTCGACATGCCGTGTGTCGCAGGTCGTCGGCCTGGATGGCGATGTCCTGGCCGTGCTGGTGCGCCTGCAGGTGCTCGACGACGACAGCCCCTTCGAGGCGTGGCACCACCGAGACCTCTCACCGTTCCTGCCGCCGGGGTCACCCTCGCGGCTCCACCTGCGCCATCACGTGCTGAGCACGCCCGTGGGTCTGGCGAGCGTGGCGCACGACTGCCCTTTGGCTGCCCCGGAGGACCCGCCCGGGCCCCGGCCCTGGGCGCCCGAGGTGGGCGTAGGGATCACGGACGTGTCGCTCGGCTACGGGGTGGAGATCCGGCCGGGCCCCTCGATGTGACGGGCCAGGGTGGACACGATCGAGGCCCGGGCTGCTCGTCCCTCGGGGGTCGGCGTGAGGGGATACACGTGCACGAGCCCCTCCTGCTCGTGGTAGTCCACCTCGACGCCGGCCTCTCGGGCCCGGGCGATCAAGAGCTTCGCGTCGGGCCACAGGATGTCGTGGGTGCCGGCATACAGGCTGATCGGGCCCAGGCCGGTCAGGTCCGCTGCGAGCGGGCTGACGAGCGGGTCGTCCAACGGCAGCCTCGCGCGCCACAGGTCGATGAAGACCCGCGTGCCGTCGCGACCCAGCCACGGGTCGTGGGGCTGGACCGTGTCGATCTCGGGGTTGCTCAGCGACAGGTCGAGCGCCGGGGCGATGAGCAGGGTGCGGGGAAAGGTGCGAGCGTCCCTGTCCCGCAGCAGGATCGCCGTCGACAGCGCGATCTGGCCGCCGGCCGAGTCGCCGGCGAGGGCCGTGGTGCCCCAGCGCTGCTCGCTGCGCAGCACCAGGTCGGCGAAGGCCGGCACCACCTGCGCCGCCGTCCCGTAGGGCACCAGGGGATAGATCGGCACGGTCACCGCCACCCCCGCCTGCGCGGCGACCTGGGCCGTGAGCTCCCAGTGCTGGCGGGCGATCTCGGCATACCACCCGCCCCCGTGGGCGTAGACGACGCCGCCGCGCGGCTCGCCCGACCGGGGCCGGACCGTGTAGACCGGCCAGCCGCCGACGCGCTCGACGTCGATGCGAACGTCCCTGCGCAGCAACCGAGGTGGGCCGTAGGCCTCGGGGCGGGTGGTCCGCTCGGCCAGCCGCTGTCGGGCGCCGCGCTCGGTGCGGAACGGCCGGTTGGCGCGGGTGGCTCGCAGCAGCAGCGGCAGGACGGCGTGGGACATCAACGAGGGCATGGCTTCACCGTATGCCGAGCCCCCCTACGAGACCTGGGAGCGGGTCGTCAGGACGTCCACCACGCGACGGCCGACGGGCTGCTGATGCCGGCCGGCTTCGAGGGAGATGATCAGACCGTGACCGCACCCACTGCCCCGACCCATGTGACGACGCGCGACCAGGCCAACGAGCCGCGCGTGCTGCTCGCCGCCGCCACGACCGTCGTCCTGTGGGCCTCGTCGTTCATCGTGATCCGGTATGCCGGGCCGCACTACGACGCCGGCTCGATGGCGCTGCTGCGCATGCTCGTCGGCGCAGTCGTGCTGGGTCTCATCGCCGCCCGCTCCGGGATCCGCTGGCCCCAACGCAGATCCGTGCCCCTGGTGATCGCGTGGGGCGTCGGCTGGTTCTGTCTCTACCTGTTGGCGCTCAACGTCGCCGAGCAGACCGTCGACGCGGGCACTGCCGCGATGATCGTCAACCTCGCGCCGCTGATGGTCGTGGTCTTCGCGGGTCTCTTCCTCGGAGAGGGGTTTCCGCGTGGGCTGCTGATCGGCGCGCCCGTGTCCTTCGTCGGCGTGGTGCTGATCGGCCTGCAGTCCAGCGGCGGCCACCTCGCGATCACCGGACTGCTGCTGGCGCTCGCCGCGGCCGTCCTCTACGCCGGCGCCACGCTGCTCCAGAAGCACCTGATGCGCTCCGTCGACTTCACCACCCTGACGTGGCTCGGCGCGACCGCCGGCGCCGTGGCGCTTTTGCCGTGGTCGGGACGCCTGGCCCACGACCTCGCCACGGCGCCGCTCGGCGCGACGCTGGCCATCGCCTACATGGGCGTGCTGCCAACGGCGTTCGCGTTCACGACCTGGGCCTACGTGCTCATGCGGACCTCGGCCGGGCGCACCTCCGCGACCACGTATGTCGTCCCCGCCGTCGCCATCGTGCTGTCCTGGCTGCTGCTGGGGGAGGCCCCGACGCCCGTCATGTTGCTGGGTGGCGCGCTGTGCCTGCTCGGCGTGGCGATCACCCGGATGATGGGGCGGTGACGGCGGCGTCCTCCCGCCATACGTCCGCGAGGGCGAGCGCCCCGAGACTGATGCCGTCGCGCAGCCGGCCCGTGGCGATGAGCTCGCGGACCTGGGCGCGGGTGAACCACCGCGTCGCCTCGACCTCGGGCTCCTCGTAGTCCTGGCTCCCCTCCTCGCGGACGAACCCCGCCAGGACCACGGCCACCGATCCCGCGAACACCCCGGTGTCCGGATAGATCTCGCCCAGCTCAGCCTCGAGCGAGGCCACCATGCCGGTCTCCTCGCCCAGCTCGCGCAGCGCCGCCTGCGCGGGGGAGGCGTCGCCGGGGTCGACCATCCCGCGCGGGATCTCCCACAACCGCACCCCGGGCGCCGGTCGCTCCTGGTCGACGAGGAGCACGCGCGCCTCACCACCCCCTGCGCCGTCGCGACGGATGCACACGCAGGCCGCGCCGGTGAGGCGGCGGTCCTCGTCGCCGAGCTGCAGGCGCAGGTTGGTGCGCGTCCAGCCGTCCGTCTCGCGCGTGGCGGCCTCGACCTGCCAGCCGCCGTGGCGCTCGTCCGTCCACAGGGTGTCCCAGTCGAGCTGCTCGCTCGGCGGGGACGTGCGCTGCCAGTCGTCGTTGGTAGTGGAGTCCCTCACCAGGCGGGGAGCTCGCCGGCGCCGGGCGTAACCCGCAGGTCGCTCTCGTCGATGGCCGTGTCGTTGATGGAGGCCTCGCGCCGCGCCATGTAGCCCAGCTCGTCGAACTCCCACAGCTCGTTGCCGTAGGACCGCCACCACTGCCCGTCGGCGTCGCGCCACTCGTACTGGAAGCGCACGGCGATCCGGTCGTCACCGAACGTCCAGAGGTTCTTGCGGAGCCGGTAGTCCAGCTCGCGCTCCCACTTGCGGGTGAGGAAGGCGGTGACCTCGTCGCGGCCGCGCAGGTGGTCGTCGCGGTTCCGCCAAACGGTGTCGACGGTGTAGGCGCCGGCGACGCGCTCGGGGTCGCGGGTGTTCCACGCGTCCTCCGCCGCCTGCACCTTGGCCAGGGCGGTCTCACGGGTGAACGGCGGCACGGGCTGGCGGGGTTGCATCGGTCCTCCACGGGAGTCGTCGGGTCTCGGCCCACGCTATCGCCCGGCGTCGGTCTCTCGGACCCCCGCCGATGGTTGGATCGATTACTCTCGCCGCGGGCTGGTGCGCGGCCGCCCGCCCCGCCACCGCCGGAGCCGGCGCCGCCGCCATACGATGCCGACCACGGCCATGATCCCGATCCAGGCCACGACCTCATGGCCTGAGCAGCGCACCCTGCCTCGCCGGCCGGTGGCAGAGTGGTGCGCATGGACGACCTCTCGCGCTTCGTTCAGGCCCAGGATGCTCACGGCGCCTACGACCAGGCCCTGGCCGAGCTGCGCCGCGGGCGCAAGACCAGCCACTGGATGTGGTTCGTGCTGCCGCAGGTGCGCGGGCTGGGCAGGAGCGGCATGGCGGTTCGCTACGGCATCGCGGACCTCGACGAGGCCGGCGCGTACCTCGCGCACCCCGTCCTCGGACCTCGCCTGCACGAGTGCTGCGAGGCGCTCCTCTCGCTCCCTGCCGCGGCGACCGCCGACGCCGTCATGGGCGGCATCGACGCTCTCAAGCTGCGCTCGTCCATGACGCTCTTTCACCGGGCCGACCCCCAGGACCCGGCGTTCACAGCCGTGCTGGAGCGCTACTTCGGGGGAGCCATGGACGACGCCACCGACGCCCTGCTCGCCTGACCGGCGTCATCGGCACTGCTGCCGGAGCCACGCCTGGGCGACCTCGTGGGCGGTGTCGCCCGGCGCGACCTGGTCGGGGCGATCGGGCCGCCACAGGCCCTGCCCTGGCGATCCGTGTCGACCGCTGTGGTGAGCAGCATCTGCGTCCCGTCATGCAGCGCACGGTCGCCGCTACCCGCGGTCAGGCTCGTCGCACAGGTCCAGTGAAAGGCCTGGTCGTCGGTGCTCACCTTGGGCACGGTGACCGTGGTGACCGGGCCGGACCGCTTCACGGTCGGCAACGGCCGCTCCTTGTCGACGGAGGGCAGGGACTGGCCCTCGGGAAATATCGCGGAGTGCTTGCCTCCAGCCACATTGACGGCGGCACGAGGTAGACGCCGTAGCGGGGTCCCACCTGCCAGATCGCCCGCAGTGCGAGCAGGACGACGGCGACGAGGGCGGCGCCGAGGCCGGCCAGGATCCGACGGCCTCCGCGGGGCCGTGTGGTCGTGTGTGCCATCCCCCAGCCCCTCCGGGGGCCGGGACCGCGGCCATCGTCCTCAGGTCGAACGCTCGTCAGAGCGCGGTATGACCCCTGACGCGGGCAGACTGGCGGCATGCGCAGCGACCAGACCTATGACGTCGTCGTCCTCGGGGGAGGCCCCGTCGGTGAGAACGTCGCCCAGTACGCGACCGAGCACTCAGGGCTCACGGCCGTGCTCGTCGAGCGGGAGCTCGTGGGCGGTGAGTGCTCCTACTACGCATGCATGCCCAGCAAGGCACTGCTCCGCCCCATCGAGGTGGCGTCGACCGCCGCCCACCTCGGTGGCCTGTCCCGCCCCCACCTGGACGTCGCAGCCCTGCTCGCGCGGCGGGACGAGTGGGTGTCGCACTACGACGACGCGAGCCAGGTCGACTGGGCCGAGGGCGCCGGCATCGACGTCGTGCGAGGTCACGGCCGGATCACCGGCCCGCGCACGGTGGAGGTCACGCGTGACGGGGAGGGCCCCGTGGTGCTGCACGCCCGGCACGCCGTCGTGATCGCCACCGGCAGCAGCCCCGTCGTGCCCGAGCCGTATGCCGCCGCCCTGCCCTGGGGATCGCGTGACGCCACGGGCGTGGTGGAGGTGCCCGAGCGGCTGGCGATCGTGGGTGGGGGCGTCGTCGCGTGCGAGGCCGCTACCTGGATGGCGGCCCTGGGCTCCCACGTCACGATGCTGGTGCGCGGCGACCGGCTGCTGGGCGGTGCGGAGCCGTTCGCGTCCGAGGCGGTGCTGGAGGCCCTCCGCGGGGCGGGCGTCGACGTGCGTCTCGGCGTGGAGGTGTCGCGGTGCCGCCGCGAGGACGCGCGGGACACCGGTCTCGGTCGCGTCCACGGCGGGATGGTGCACCTGCTGACCACCACCAGCGCCGACACCGGCGCCGGCGCGCCCACCGGCGACCAGACGAGCCCTGCAGCGGACGGCGAGGCGGGTGCGGGCGAGGTGGTCGAGGCCGACGAGCTGCTGGTGGCCACGGGGCGTCGGCCACGCCTCGAGGGTCTGGGGCTCGAGACGGTGGGGCTGGACGCGCAGGCCCTCCTCCGTCATACGAGCTCGCCGTCCGAGAGCAGCCGGGGGGAGGTGCCCGACTGGCTGTTGGCCGTGGGCGACGCCAGCGGCGAGGCGCCGCTCACCCACTGGGGCAAGTACCGCGCCCGCGTCCTGGGTCAGCATCTCGCTGCCCGGACCACCGGCGCGGAGCCGGAGCCGGTGCCTGACGACGTGCCGGTGCCGCAGGTCGTGTTCACCGATCCCCAGGTCGCCTGGGTCGGTCTCACCGCGTCCGCGGCTCGGGAGCGGTTCGGCGAGACCGAGGTGGAGGTGGTCGAGGTGCCCTTCACCGGCGCTGCGGGCGCGGCTCTGCTCCGTGACGACGCGTCGGGCACGGCCTCGCTGGTCGTCGACCGCGGCTCGCGGACGGTTGTGGGCGCGACCTTCGTCGGGCCCGACGCCGGCGAGCTGCTCCACGCGGCGACCATCGCGATCGTCGGCCGGGTCCCGGTGTCGGTGCTGCGGCATGCCGTCCCCAGCTATCCGACCGCCAGTGAGCTGTGGCTCCGTCTGCTCGAGGGCCTGCCGCGGGACCTGCGCCGCTGATGCACTGGCGCGGTCCGGCGCCGCGGCTGACTGCTGCGCGCCTGTCCGGCGCAGCCTGGATGCACACTGTGCATTTGGTGCACTGCGTGCAATGAGCCTAGGCTGGCCACGTGCACAACAGACGCGACCTCGCCAAGCGCGAGACCAGGGAGGCCTTGGCCGACGCGGCGATCGCCATCGCACGGGTCGACGGGGTCGCCGCGCTCACCGCGGACGCGATCGCCGACCGGGCGGGCGTCTCGCGCCGCACCTTCTTCAACTACTTCCCCACCACGGACGCCGTCCTCGCGGTCCCGTCCATGGACTTCGTCACCCGTGCGATCGAGAGCTTCGAGGCGCGTCCCCTGGACGAGCCGGTGCCCACCGCCGCCGTCGAGGCCCTCCTGCACGGAGCCGGTCCCGACGACCTGGCCCGGCTCGCCGACGTGGTGTGCCTGTGCCGCGACGACGCCGCGGCGTTGCGCGTGGAGCGCGACGCCTGGGGCTCCGCCGAGGAGGGGATCGCCAGCGCCCTGGCCAGGCGCCTCCCCGCGGGCACCGAGCCGCTGCGCCTGCGCGTCCAGGCCTCGATGATCGCCGCGGCCGGCCGCGCCGCTGTCCAGGCCTGGGCGGAGGAGCTGGACGCCGACGGTCGGGGTGAGCTGCCCCCGGAGGCCGTCGACCGCCTCCGCGCGCTGCTGCTCGAAGCCATCGGCTACCTGGCCGACGGCTTGAGACCAACGCTGACCCCACCTGACCACCGCTGACTGTCGCCGGCACCCGGCGCGCAGCACCCACCGTCTGAACCACCCCCCCTTGATCGGAGCGACCCACCTATGGCCACCCTGCTCTATCGCCTCGGCCTCCTGTCGGCTCGCAAGCCCTGGGCCGTCATCGTGGCCTGGCTGCTCCTCCTCGGCGGCGTCACCGGCGCCGCCGCGGCCTTGCGGACCCCGCTCAGCAGCACCATGACCGTCGAGGGTCTCGAGTTCCAGCAGACGCTGGACACCCTCAAGCGGGAGATCCCGGACGCGGCGGGAGGGATCGGCACCGTCGTCTTCCGCAGCGACTCCGGGCGCTTCACCCCGGCCCAGCAGGCCGCGGTCGCCACGGCGATCAAGGACTGGGAGGCCCTGCCGCAGGTGGCCGATGCCATCGATCCGTTCGCCACGCAGAAGCAGCTCGACGACGCTCAGCGCAAGACCGCGGAAGGTCAGAAGCAGCTCGACGCCAGCGAGAAGCGGCTGCGTGCCGGCGAGGCCGAGCTGGCCCAGGGCAAGGGGCAGGTCGACGGCGCGGCGCGGCTGGGCCTGCTCAAGGGGCAGCAGCTCACGGACGCCCGCGCCAAGATCGCCGCCAGCACCAAGCAGCTCGAGGACGGCCGGACCCAGCTCGAGCGCGGCAAGCGCGAGCTCGCGCTGGGGCAGCGCGAGGTCGCCCTGACCAAGGACACGCGGTTCGTGTCCGCGGACGGCACCGCGGCGATGACGCAGGTCCGGTTCCACCAGGAGATCCACAGCGTCTCGCCCGAGCAGCGCCAGCAGGTCACGGCGCTCGAGCGCCAGCTGGCGGACGCCGGCGTCAAGACCTACTTCGGCAAGGAGCTGGTGGAGGACGTCTCGAGCGTCATGGGGCCCGGCGAGATCATCGGCATCGTGATCGCCGCCATCGTCCTGCTCGTCATGCTCGGCACCCTGGTCGCGGCCGGGCTCCCCCTCCTGATGGCCATCGGCGGGGTCGCGCTCGGCACCGGGACGACCCTGGCGCTCAGCCAGGTCGTCGAGCTCAACTCCGTCACGCCCGCCCTCGGCCTCATGATCGGTCTGGCCGTCGGCATCGACTACGCCCTGTTCATCGTCAACCGGCACCGCGAGCAGCTCAAGACCGGCATGGCCCGCACGGAGTCGATCGCGCTCGCGGTGGGGACGGCGGGCAACGCGGTGACCTTCGCCGGGATGACGGTGTTCATCGCGCTGGCGGCGCTCGCGGTCACCGGCATCGGCTTCCTCGGCACGATGGGCTTCGCCGCTGCCGGGACGGTCGCCTGCGCCGTGCTCATCAACCTGACGCTGCTGCCCGCCCTGATGTCACTGGCGGGCCACCGCATGCTGCCGCGCCGGGTGTGGCGCTCGCACGGCTTCAACGCTCGCGGCGAGTCTCTGTCCGACGCCCATCCTCGCGACTCCGAGCACGCCGACCGCGGCTGGGGTGCCGTCGTCACCCGACACCCCTGGCTGGCGATCGTGGCGGGTCTCGCTCTCGTGGCCTTCCTCGCCGTGCCAGCCACCGGCCTGCGGCTCGGGCTGCCGGACGGTGGCTCGGAGCCCGAGTCGTCCACGGCATACCAGGCCTATGCCACCATCGGCGAGAAGTTCGGCGCCGGGGCCAACGGACCCATCGTCGCGGTGGCGTCCCTGCCGGCCGGTCTCGACGAGCTGGCCACCAAGGACAAGCAGCTCGACGTCGCCGAGGCCCTCAAGCTCGACTCCGGCCTGGTCAGCGTGATGCCGGCCGGTCTCAGCAAGGACGGTCGCACGGCCGTCTACCAGGCCATCCCCAAGGGTGGCCCGGCCGACCAGGCGACCGTGGACACGGTGCACCGGATCCGGGAGGACGCGGCGTTCATCAAGGACGTCACGGGCGCGGACGTCAAGGTCACCGGGCAGACCGTCGCCAACATCGACATCTCCCAGAAGCTCGCCGACGCGCTCCCGCCCTACCTGCTCATCGTGGTGGGCCTGTCGCTGGTGCTGCTGCTCATGGTGTTCCGCTCGGTGGTGGTCCCGCTGATCGCGACGGGAGGCTTCCTGCTGTCCCTGGCCGCGGCCTTCGGCGGCATCGTCGCCGTCTACCAGAAGGGCACGCTCGGGTCCCTCTTCGCGGTGACCCACCCCGGCGCCATCCTCAGCTTCCTGCCGATCCTGCTCATCGGCGTCCTGTTCGGCCTCGCGATGGACTACCAGATGTTCCTCGTCTCGGGCATGCGCGAGTCCCACGTCCACGGCGAGGACGCGCGCCGAGCCGTCCGCACGGGCTTCAGCCACGCGGCGGCCGTCGTCACGGCGGCGGCGATCATCATGGTCTCGGTCTTCGCCGGGTTCGTGCACGCCGAGCTGGCGATGATCCGGCCCATCGGCTTCGGCCTGGCCCTGGGCGTCCTCATCGACGCCTTCGTGATCCGTATGACGCTGACGCCCGCCGTCATGCACCTGCTCGGGGAGCGCGCGTGGTGGATGCCTCGCTGGCTGGACCGGATCGTGCCCGACGTCGACGTCGAGGGCGTCAAGCTGGTCGACCGCGTCCAGGGTCACCCCCACGCCTGACGAGGGGGGCGGTGCGGCGGCGCCCGGGGGCGGTTGAGACCATGGAGTCTCGACCGCCCCCGCCCATCACCTCCCAGGAGAACGAGTCCCCATGCGCACCCGCGACCTCACCGCCGCCGTCCTGGCCACCAGCCTCGCCCTGGCCCTCACCGGGTGCTCGACCGCGCCGAACCAGACCGCGTCGGCGTCCCCAACGTCCCCAGCGCCCTCAGCGTCGTCAGCGCCCTCAAGCCCGGCCGACACGCAGGCCTTCCTCGCCCGCAACGGCCTCGCCGGCAAGGACGTCAAGACGATCGTGTCCGAGCTGGACCGCACCCAGGACGACAAGGCCAAGGGGCTCAAGGGATCCGTCCGGCAGGGAGAGCTCCAGCTCACCGACGCCTCCGGCGCCACCGCCGCCGTGCCGATCCCCGCGGACTCGTTCTACCTGTCCATGGCGCCCTACGTGTCGCGGACGCACGAGTGCTTCTATCACCACCTCACCGGCTGCCAGGGCGAGCTCGCTGACAAGGCCATGCAGGTCACGATCACCGACGCCGCCGGCAAGACCCTCGTCGACGAGCAGGTGCGGACCTACGCCAACGGTTTCGTGGGCTTCTGGCTGCCGCGCGACGTCACCGGCACCATCACGGTGGTGTATGACGGGAAGACGGTGAAGGCACCCTTCGCCACCGGCGCCACGAGCCCCACCTGCGTCGCGACGCTGCAGCTCGCCTGAGGCTCCGCACGCCTCACGCCAGCACGGTGACCAGGTCGTGCGCCCCGTCCGGGCGGATCATCTCGGCATACCACCGGGTCGTCCCGTCCGGCAGCGCCCTGCCGTCCCCGTCCGCGTCCGCGACCGCCAGGCCGGTCGTCTCTCGCCGGTTGTGCGCGGCGTCCGGGCGCCCGTCGTAGGTCAGGGTCAGCGGGTGGTCCCCCAGCCAGGCCGTGACCCGGGCGCCCGCTCGTCCCAGCGACCCGGCCGGCCCGCGAGCACCTCGCCCTCGTCGCGCCACGTGAGGCCGTCGGGCGAGGTGAGCAGGCGCGTCGTCATACGGTCCTCGTGGCCCACGACGTCGAGGGGGTGGCAGCACAGCCAGCAGCGCCAGCCGGACCCGTCCCGGACCACCACCGGGTCCAGTGCTTGGAGCCCGGGGTCGCGCAGGAGAAGTAGAGTCGCCAGCCGTCGTCCAGGCGCACCAGCGCCGGACGCTCGAGCGAGGCCGCGCCGAAGGACTCGCGGTCGAGCGTCACGACCGGGTCGAACCCGACGCCGTCGCGGGAGCTCGCCACGACGACACCCACGCCACGGCCCTCGTCGACGGGTCGGCGGAGCGCCGTCCGGCCTGTCCCGCGCAGTAGCGTGGACCCGACGCACCCCGACCCCACGGAGGCTTCCCGATGATCCACCCCGTCAAGGCTGCCGCCCGCCTGATGCTGGGCTCCCTGTTCGTCATGGGGGGTCTCAACCAGCTCAAGGACCAGACCTACACCGGTGGTCTGCTCGACGAGGCGAGGCAGCGATACGGGTTGCCGGAGGTCGCCGCCCCGGCCGACCTGGTGCGGCTCAACGGGGCCGCCATGCTCACGTGCGGCGCGTCCCTGGCCCTGGGCATCGCGCCGCGGACGTCGGCCCTGGCCCTCGCCGCCCTGCTGCAGCCCACGAACGTCGTGGGTCATGCGTTCTGGTCGATGGACGACCCGCGCAAGGCCTTCGTCGAGCGCAACCACTTCATGTCCAACGTCGCGATCAGCGGTGGGCTGCTGGCTGTCGCTGCGGACTGACGTCGGCGGAGCCGGTGTGGATGGGGGCGTAGAGAAGCATCAGGCGGGAGAGGAGCAGGTGATCTTGATCGTCGAGCCGGGGTTGCTGGTTCGCGCGGGGGTGCTGGTGCGCGGGTTGTTGCTTGGCGCTGTCGCTGCGCGGGGTTGGGGTCAGTGGCCGAGCAGCGTGCGCAGCGCGAGCCGGGTGGCCTCCTCGTCCAGCTCGAGCTGACCCGTCATGAGGTGCAGCACCGTGCCGTCCATGAGCGCCGACACGGTCAGGGCGACCCGGTAGGGGTCGGGAGTGCCGACCGACGCCACGAGCTCGGCCAGTCCTGCGACCTGGCGGCGGCGGTGCTCGGAGAGGTCCCGGCCACCTCCGGAGGCGAGCGCGAGCCGGGCCCGGGTGTGCACCCCGCCGCCCTCCAGCGCGGCCACCCGGACGAAGGACACCAGGGTCGCCACCACATCGTCCACATCGTGGAGACCGCTTCCAGGATCCATCTGGTGGTACGCCTGGAGGTCTCGAGCCTCGATCTGGAGGAGGATCGCCTCGACCAGCGACTGTCTGGTGGGGAAGTAGTTGGCGGTGCTGCCCAAAGGGATTCGCAGCGCTCGATCGATGGCGCGATGTGACAGCCCCTTGGCGCCCCCCTCGGCCAGGAGCTGGATGGCGGCCTCCAGCACGGCGGTGCGACGATCCGGCATGTGCCCATTATCGGCACAACAGGTGTTGTAACCTGGCCATACGAACGGGCTCCCCAGGCGGACGCCCGGTCGGGCGCGCGAGGGGGAGGCGCCCGGCCGGATCGCCACGGGGAGCCCGGTCGCGTGCACGCTGGGGTGGCCATTGCGTGAACGCTGGGGTGGTCCGAGGTGGTCGAGGTGGCCCTGGCGGCAGCGGCTTGCCTCCGGTGGCTCACCCGGCCGACAGGTCCCTACGGCGGTAGCCGACCAGGCCGAGGATCATCAGCGCCAGGGCGGCGAGGCCCACCCCCCGCCCCGCGAGGACCTGCGGCAAGGCCATGGCCCCACCGGGGTCGCGCTCAAGGACGCGATGCAGAGCTGGCGCGAGACCCACCCGGACTGACGGGGCCCACCACCGCTCAGGTGCCCGGCTCGCGGGCCACCTGCGCGCCGCCGCGCTGCTTGGCGAGATACATCAGCTGGTCCGCCCGGTCGAGACCATGCTGGAAGTCGCCGTCCTGGACGGTGGTCACGCCGATGCTGGCCCTCACCGGGTCCCCGTCGCGCACCGCGCCGAGCCGGGTGAGGCTCTCCAGGTCGTCCGCGAGCGAGCCGCCGACCCCGGCCGGGCGCACGACGACGAACTCGTCGCCCCCGTAGCGGGCGCACAGGTCCTCGGGCCTCGCGGCGGCCCGCAGCGCGGCCGCGAACTGCCGCAGCACCGCGTCACCGGTCGCGTGCCCCCTGCTGTCGTTGACGGCCTTGAAGCCGTCCAGGTCGGCGAGGGCCACCTGCGCGGCCGGCTCGTCCGGCGGCGTCGCCGTCATCTGCTCGCCCACTTCCCACAGGTGCAGCCGGTTGTGCAGCCCGGTCAGCACGTCCCGGGTCGTCATCTCCCGGACCTGCTCGTGGTTGCGGCGCAGGTCGGCCATGGCCGCACGCAGGCCGTCGGCGCGCTTGTTGGCCTGTCGCGCGAGCTCCTCGGCAGCGCGGGTCCGGTGCCACACCTCGAGGGCGAGCACAGCGGTGCGGGCCTGCGAGGCGTGACAGGTGAGGATCGCGTCGGAAAGCCGCCGCGACGCCTCCAGGGCCCCCCGCAGGTCGCCGGCGCTCTCCCGCAGCCCCACGAGGTCATCCAGCAGCTCGATCTGGAAGGGGAGGGACACCCGGTGGAGGACGGCATCGATCAGGGCGCACCCCTCTTCGGGGTGACCCTGCACGCCGCTGATCACGGCTCGGGTGCGGACCACGCTGATGGCGTTGGTGACGTCGCGCATGGAGGCGGGGTCCGGCAGGTCCCGGGCCAGCTCGAGGGCGCCCTCCGTGTCGCCGAGCTCCAGCCGCGTGCGCACGCGCACCGCGCGGATGTGGTGCCCCAGCTCGGGCCAGCCCTTGCGCGCGAGCTCCTCGGCCGTCGCTAGGCCGGGGATCTCGGGCGCGAGGCGGATGCCGTGGCGCAGCTGCACGTCGTGCAGGTTGCTGATGGCCAGCGCCTCCATGGCCATGGACTCGGTGCTCGCCGACGGCGTGTGCTCCTCGCGGAAGGTCCGCGCCAGCTCGATCGCCTCGAGGTAGAAGTGGCGGGACTGGTCGGGGCTCGCGAACTCGAACGCGTTGCCCAGGTTGGTCAGCCCGCGGGCCAGGCCCACGGTGTCGTCCTCCTCCTCCGCGAGGCGGCACTGCTCCCGGTGGGCGGCCACGCCCTCCTCGACGAGGCCTAGCTCGACCAGCACGACGCCCTGGACGCCCCTGGCACGGGAGCGCCAGCCCCAGGCGAGGTGCGGGGTCTCCAGGATCTGCGACACCATCGTCAGCGCCTCGTCGAGCCGCTGCTCCCGCCAGGCGAGGAAGGCCTCGAGGACGAGCCTCTCCGGCGAGTGGGGGACGATCGCGAGGCCGTCGGCGAACGCCGCAGGATCGACGTACCTCCAGGACCAGACGCGCTCGAGACGTCGGACGTCGTCGGGGCTCGCTGACATGCGGACAGAATAGGTTGAGCCTCCATCGAGGTCCCGGTGATGTCCGCACCTGGTGCTGGGAGCTGACGCGAACGCCCTGTCGGTGCCGCTGGCTAGGCTGGGACCGACGGCACGACCACCGTGGAGCGTGCCTCGGCCGGAGGCCCCGCGGACCTTCAGGTTCACCTACGAGGAGATCGGGATGGGTGACGGCGACTACTCCCTGTTCACCGGCCTCGGCGGCGACCGGCCGGCCGGGGGCATCGGCCAGACCGGGGCGGACCAGACCGGCGGCGAGACCTTCACCCTGCTCACCCCTCCCCGTGACTGAGCTGCGCCCCGACTGCGCCCGCTGCGTCGGGCTGTGCTGCGTCGCGCTGCCCCTGACCCGCGGGGCGGACTTCCCCGTCGACAAGCCCGGCGGCGTGCCCTGCGGCAACCTGCTCGCCGACGACCGTTGCGGCATCCACGACCGGTTGGCCGAGACGGGCTGGCGCGGCTGCGTGGCCTACGACTGCTTCGGAGCCGGGCAGCGCGTCACGCAGCAGACCTTCGCCGGACGCACGTGGCGGGACGACCCCGACCCGGGCCTGCCGGGCCGGATGTTCGCCGCCCTCCCGGTCGTGCACCAGCTCCATGAGATGAGCTACCTGCTCGCCCAGGCGATCTCGTATGACGCCGCGCCCGATCTCACGCGTCGGTGCAGGCAGCTCGCGGCAGAGGTGGATGCCCTCGCCGGCGGCGCGGCGCAGGACCTGCTCGCGCTCGACGTGACCGCGGTGCGGGCGCGCGTGGCCCCGGCCCTGCGCGACGTCAGCGCCGTCGTGCGCGGGGCGGGGCGCAGCCCCCGGCATACCCGCGGTCGGGGGAGCGCTCGCACCGACCGTCGGATCAGGCCGGGCGCCGACCTGGTCGGTGCCCGGCTGGCCGGCGCGGACCTGCACGGCGTGGACCTGCGCGGGGCCCTGCTCATCGCGGCCGACCTGCGCGACGCCGACCTGACCGGGGCGGACCTGCTGGGTGCCGACCTGCGGGACGCGGACCTGCGTGGGGCCAGGGTGTCCGGGGCACTGTTCGTCACCCCGCCGCAGCTGGCGGCGGCGAGGACCGACGAGCGGACGACGTGCCCGCCAGGTGTGAACGATCTTCACGAGGGGTAGGTTCGTGTGAACCGGTCGTCACGGACCGGGCCAGTCGAACGAAAGGGAAACCTCATGGGTCTCGACGACAAGATGGACAACAAGGGTCAGGACCTGTCCGGCAAGGCCAAGGAGGCCACGGGCAAGGTCACCGGCGACGAGGAGCTGCAGGCCGAGGGCAAGGGCGACCAGATGGGCGCCAACCTCAAGCAGGCCGGCGAGAAGGTCAAGGACGCCTTCAAGAGCTGACGCGCCGAGCAGCACTCACGCCGCCGCCGCACCTCCGCCTGCCGCTCGTTCGGCTCGCGGGTGCGGCGGCGGTGCTCTGCCCGCTCAGGCGAGTGCGCGCGCCAGCTCCCGGACCACCGACGGTCCGTGCAGCGCGAACGCCGTGTAGACCTGCACCAGCGATGCCCCGGCGTCCCGCATCGCCGACGCGTCTTCGGCCGAGCGCAGCCCGCCCACCCCGATGACCGGCAGCGCGCCCGCCGTCTCGTCGTGCACGAACCTCACCACCTCGACCGCACGGGCACGAAGCGGAGCACCCGAGAGGCCGCCCGCCTGCGCGGCATACGACAGCTCGGTCTGGTCCAGGCCGGAGCGGGACAGCGTGGTGTTGGTGGCGATGATGCCCGCGACCCCCACCTCGAGGCAGACCCCGAGAAGCTCGGCGAGGGCCGGGTCGGTGAGGTCGGGCGCGACCTTGACCCAGATCGGCACCGCCTGCACCGCCTGTCCCGCCTCGTGGCCGGCGGCGCTGTCGCTCCGCAGCGCGGACAGGATCTCGCGCAGCGCGTCCTTGTCCTGCAGCTCGCGCAGGCCGGGCGTGTTGGGCGAGGACACGTTGATGGCGACGTAGTCCGCGTGCCGGGCCAGGCGACCGAAGGAGTAGCGGTAGTCCTCCACCGCCTCCTCCAGCGGCGTGACCTTGGACTTGCCGATGCTGATGCCGAGCGTGCCCGCGGGGCGGTGGGCGTCGAGCCGGTCCGCGAGGGCGTCGGCTCCGGCGTTGTTGAAGCCCATGCGGTTGATGACGGCGTCGGACGCGGGCAGGGCGAACAACCGGGGGCGGTCGTTGCCGGGCTGGGCGTGGCGCGTCACGGTCCCGACCTCGACGAAGCCGAAGCCGAGAGCGGGCCAGACCGACAGCGCCTGCCCGTCCTTGTCCATGCCGGCGGCGAGGCCCACGCGGTTGGCGAACCGCACCCCGCCCACCTCCACGGGCGCGTCGGTCGCGAGCGCCGCGCGCAGCGGCGCCAGCAGCTCGGGTCGACGGTCCGCGAGCGCCATGAGGTGCAGGGTGCGCGCGTGGACCCGCTCTGCGTCACCTCCCGACACGGAGTACAGCGCCGGGCGCAGGAGATCGTCGTACAGGCGGGAGAGGAGGGGCACGTGCCCATTGTCGCAAAGGCCGGGGGCTAGTCTCTGGCAGGTGACCGACCAGCAGCCTTCAGGGCCCCTGACCCTCGTCGAGGGCGAGCCCGTCGCGATCCGCTTCGTCAAGTGGGACGGGAGCCAGCACTGGACGTATGACGGTGCCTACCTCGGCCGGGACGAGCACGGCCACTGGGTCGCGGTGCCCGTCGGCGCCCCGATCGCCCGTCCCGGGCGGTCCTTCGACAACGAGCACCACAGCGTGGTCTGCGTGCCGCTCCAGTCCGGACACGTGCTCACCACCAACGCCGACCCGCACAAGGTGCGGCACTACGTCGACATCACGACCGTGCCGCTGTGGTCACGCGTCGACGGCACGGCCACCGTCTCGATGGTGGACCTCGACCTGGACGTGGTGGAGCGCCGTAACGGTCGGATCTACGTCGACGACGAGGACGAGTTCGCCGACCACCAGGTCGAGTTCGCCTACCCGCCGGAGCTCGTCACGTCGGCCGAGGCCGAGGCGCGACGGGTGCTCGTGCTCGTCGAGACGCAGGCGGAGCCGTTCGCGACGGTGGCGGAGGGCTGGCTCGACCGGCCGATCCCGGGCCGGTCAGCGCCCTAGCGCTCAGCCGGCCTGCCTGCCCGCCGTCCGGGCCAGCGGTGGGCCGGTGGGCCGGTGGGCCGGTCAGCGGTCGGTGCGGCGCGCGCGGTCGTCGGTGCCCGGGGCGTCGTCGCGCTCGATGGTGACGACCTCCTTGGCGAGGTCCTCCTCGACGACCTGCTCGCGGGTCACCCGGTCGACGTAGACCCGGACGCGCTCGATCGGCACCACCCGCGTCACGACCTGCTCCTCGTGCAGGACCATCTCGATGGCCGCGTCCTGCTGCAGCTCGCCATCGTCGTCCCGGTGGCCCTGGGGCCGGTGCGCCTCGCCGGCAGCGAGCGCGGCCTCCTTGGCCGGGTTGAGCCGATCCTGGCCGCTCGACACCCCGTCGTGGTCAGCGGGCAGCTCGGCCCGGGCCGGGAGCTCCTCGACGACGAGCTCCTCGCGGCGCACGGTGATCGTGCGCTCCTCCGTGACGACACGCTTGGACACGCGGACCCGACCGGTCTCGACCGGGCGGGTCGTCACGAGCAGCTCCTCCTCGCTGCGGGTGACCGAGACCGGGACGTCGTGCCGGTCGCGCTCACGGCCGAGGCCCTCGTGGGATCGTTCGGTGCGCATGTCCTGCTGGTCGCTCATGGTGGCTCCCTTGGCTCGCGGCGACGGATATCTCCGCTCACCTACCCCTCGCCACCGGCCCCTATGCGCCCGCGCTGGTCGGTCCGGCCGCGCGGAGCCGGGGGCACGAGGGTTCCCCGCACGCCTCGCGGGGTATCCGTGCGACGACGACGTGCGACGACGACGTGCGCTGACGAACCGACGAGACGCAGGAAGAAGACGGAGGGGCCCATGCCGCCGCGGGTGCGCAACCTGGACGAGGTCGACCAGACCGTGACCGTCCCCTGGGACGCCGCCTCCGCGGAGCAGGCGCGCTCCGGCCTGAGGGCCAGTCTGGAGCACGAACGGGTCGACGACAGGACCCTCGACGAGGCCGTCCAGGTCGTCTCCGAGCTCGTCGCCAACGCCGTGCAGCACGCCGGTCCGATGCCGGGCGACGTCCTGCGGGTGCACTGGACCCTGCGCAAGGGGGTGGTCGAGGTGGACGTCACCGACGGGGGGTCCTCGTCCACGCCCCACCCCGTGCGGCAGACCCCCTGGCAGACCCGCGGTCGCGGGCTGCGGATCGTGCGTGCCTACGCCCACGAGTGGGGCTACCTCGACCAGCCCAACGGCTCCCGCACGGTCTGGGCCGCGCTGGGCGGCCCGTCCCGACGCCGCACCCGCTGACACCGGCCGGCACCCTGGCGCCCCGCTAGGGTGATCTGCATGGGCAAGGCATCTCGTCGCAAGGGCGACACCAAGAAGACCCGTCCGGCACCGTTCGCGCGCCGCCCCTTCGAGGGCCTGGTGGGCGAGACCGACCTCGTGGCGATGCGCGAGATCGTGCCGGCCGCCACGGCCGCGGTGACGCTGCGCGAGCCGGTGGGGGAGGTGTCGACCGCGACCCTCGTGACCGTGCTGCCCCTGGCCTGGCCCGGGCTGCGCAGGGCGGACGGCGAGGTGCTCGTGGGTCTGCAGTCGGGCACGAGCAGCGGCGACGCCGGTCGCGACCTCGCCCAGGTGCTGCTGGCCGCCGCCGAGACCGAGCCGGGCAGCCCGGTGGCGACGCTGCCCCTCGCCACCGCCGACACCCCGCGCCTGCAGGACCTCCTCGACCCGACTGCAGCCCTCGAGATCACGGTGCACGAGGGCTTCGACTTCTGGGTGGGCGACGGCGACCTGGACGAGGAGGGACGGGAGTCCCTGCAGCGCGCCAACGACAGCGCCATCCCCACCGTCAAGCTCGACGGCGTCCGCTCGGCCTACTGGTGCCTGATCGGTGACCGCGCCTACGTCCGCCAGGTGCTCCCCGACGACGAGGACGCCGCCACCGACGCCCTCGCGCGGCTGCACGCCCGCGGCGAGAGCGCCCTCACCGACACCCACCGGCTGCTGGGCGCGTTCCGCGCCTGTGGCCTCCTCATCCCCGTCTGGGAGGTCGACCCCGGGGCGGACCCCGCGTCCTTCTCGGAGCCCACCCAGCGGATGCAGGAGCGGTATGCCGAGGCCCTGGCCGACAGCACGCCGCTGTCGGCGGACGAGCGGCGGGCTCGCTCGGGCCTGCTGAGCCGCCAGATCACCCTGCGCTGACGGGGGGGTCAGCCGTGAGCGGTGACCACGGGCGGCCGGTGGCGGTCGTCATACCGGCCAAGGACGAGGCCGAGCGGATCGGCGCCACGATCAGGGCTGCGGCCTCCCTCCCCGGCGTCGACCTGGTCGTCGTCGTGGACGACGGTTCCCGCGACGACACGCAGTCCGTCGCCCGTCAGGCGGGGGCCGTGGTCGCGCGGCATGCCCGCAACCGCGGCAAGGCCGCCGCGATGCAGACCGGGGCCGCCGTCGTCGAGCGGCGCGACCAGCACGAAGGCCGGGCCGGGGCCGCGCGTCGGTTGCTGCTCTTCGTCGACGCGGACCTCGAGGACTCCGCGGTCGAGGTGGGGGTGCTCGTGCCGCCGGTGGCCGGCGGCGAGGCGGACCTGGCGATCGCGACCCTGCCGCCGCAGCGGTCGACCGGCGGTGGCCGCGGCTTCGTGGTGCGCCTGGCGCGCGAGGGCATCCGGTCGCTGACGGGGTGGACGCCCACGCAGCCGCTGTCGGGGATGCGCTGCCTGAGCCGTGAGGCCTACGACGCGGCGCAGCCGTTCGCCGCGGGGTGGGGCGTCGAGACCGCCATGACGATCGACGTGCTCGCTGCGGGCCTGCGGGTGGTGGAGGTGCCGTGCGCGCTGCATCACCGCGTCACCGGCTCGGACTGGCGCGGGCAGCTCCATCGCGCCGCGCAGTACCGCGACGTGTGGCGGGCGCTCGCCGTGCGACGTCTGCGTGCCCGCCGGGCCGGTCGACGGGCGCCGGACTGATCGTTCACCTCGTCGCGGTGGCCGGACGGCCGCCAGCACCCGGCCTCGCTCGTCGTGCCGACCGAGGACGATCAGGCAGCGCGATCCGACCACGGTCCCTGACGCGAGGCGCCGATCGGCGGCGCTGGTCCGGTCAGGGTCTCGGCGCCGGCTGCTGGTCGGTCCGTCGAGCATCCAGGACGATGGCGATGATCAGGGGCACGAGCACCGTGGCGCCGACGGCGGGGATGGCGGTGCCGGAGTCGTTCATGACGAAGCCGATCAGCCACATCACGACGATGCAGATCAGACCGGGGCGCAGCAGCGGCACGCGCTCGTAGGCCGGCAGGAGAGGTCGCCCCAGCGCCGAGCGTGGTCTCAGCAGAGCGATGACCACCAGGGCCAGGCCGACGGGGATGAGCGCCGCCAGCGGTGACCCGGTGAGCAGGTCGAGGTTCTGCTGGGCCTTGCGGGAGACGACGTCCACCGCCCCGCCGTCCAGCACCGTCTGGACGAACCGCCCGAGGTGCGTGCGGGACGACGCGGGGCGCAGGTAGTCCGCCACCGCCAGCCCCACGAGGACCAGGACCGTCACGACGCCGACGAGCAGGACGCGCCCCCAGCCGAGGCGCAGCCCGAGGCCGACGACGACCAGGCCGGCGACGGCGGGCAGCAGTGCTGCCGGCCCGCCGAGGTCGGCCCCCCAGGAGGGCGACCCGTCCACCACCACCGCGACGAGCCCGATCGCCAGCGCGGCGAGGGCGCCGGCTCGCGGATGCCCCCGTCGCGCGCCCAGGTCGGCCACGGCCACGCACAGCAGCAGGGTCGAGGTCGCGAGCAGGGCGAACGCGACGTTGCCGAGGCCGTAGAACCGCCCGCCGATCGTCGGCTGCTCGCCCATGAGGGTCGACAGGGTGAGGTGCGAGCCGGTGACGGCGTCACCCGCGATGACCATCACCGTGAGAGCGGCGACCGCTGCGGGCGACCCGAGGGGATGACGGCGCCAGGGGCCGACGAGCGCGACGGACCCGAGGACCAGCGCGATGGCGGCCACGACGGCGCTGAGCGTCAGCAGCGGGGGCCCGACCCGCCACCACGGCACCAGCGCCGCGAGGTAGGTCGCGGCGGGCACGCAGGCCGCGACCACGGCGACTGCCCGCACGCCGCGGGCCAGCCTCGAGCGCGTCGTGTCGTCGGCGGACCGGCGTCGCGCGAGGAGCAACGCCCCGAGGTAGAGCACGAGCTGCCCGATCGCCCAGGTCTTGAAGAAGGGGTCGGCGAGCGGCTGCACCCGGTGGGCTGCCTGCGCGGTGTCGACCATCGCGTCGCGGCGATCCTCCGCCGCCCCCTCGTCGGGCAGGACGGTCCACGCCTCGCCGGTCCAGGCGACGGGCGGGGTGCCGCCGCGCAGCGCGACGGTCTCGGGGGCCAGGTCCGTCAGCAGGACCACGCCGTCCTGACGGGTAGCTGAGGACCGCAGCGTGCCGGGCACGATGTCCGGGCCGCGCTCGAGGACGACGCGCACGCGCTCGGCGGGCCCGTCGTCGGCCAGGCCCGCGACGATGACGGTGACGCGCTCGGGTGCGGCGGCGAGCACCTCGCCGAGCCGCGCGTCCAGGCCCGCCAGCTGGGCCGCCCGGGCATCCCGGTCGCGGGTGGTCAGCCCGCCCGGGTCGACGAGCGTGACCGGGCAGCGGGCCAGGTCGGACGGCAGGGTCGCCGGCGCGTATGCCGTCGCCCGGCCCACCCGACCGTCGCC